>JAAIGF010024922.1_pt1 | contig 205269 bp, 165 predicted proteins | sample 6487441 | NCBI WGS metagenome assembly JAAIGF01 (sample SAMN13974129, study PRJNA590717) | phyllosphere metagenome | biome: pepper field; feature: multiple bacterial spot infested pepper fields; material: pepper leaves; isolation source: leaves from pepper fields | host: Capsicum annuum ... | reverse complement strand
TAGTGGGCTTGGTCATCGTGGTTTCTCTGGTGAAGGTTAAGTCCGCAAACTCAACGTTAGCCAAGAACCACGATGACCATCCTCTTTCGCCCGCAGGGCGCATTCGGCTGGTTCAGTTACACCACTTCCTGGGACAGGATCGGCGAACGTGACATTCCATGCTGAGACCTCAATCCTGAAGGTACTCAGCTTAGCGCATCGCAATGTACCTTCCCCGAACGTTTACCGTTGTTGAAGGCCGCTGGTGGGTTATTGCTGGCAGGCCGGGGGAGGGGGCTGCTGGGCAGCCCATCGCAGGCAAGCATGCGCCTACATGGACTGCATACTCCTGGAGTGTGTGGGTTTGCTGCGTGAAGCTATTTCCTACGAAAAACGCAGTCCTTTCGTACCCTTGAAAACATGTGAAAACAGCTCCTCAGGAATAATCGAAAGTCGCATCAGCGCCCAGTCTTCATCGCAGGCGCTTTTTTGCGCCCGCGATGTCGTGTTATGGCGGTGGTGCGCGGGACGCCTTCGGGTGTGCCGGGCTCCTTTCGCTCCGCGTGCAGATCCACCCTGTACGCATCCAGTGCCAGTGCTTTGCGGGCTTTGCTAGAAATCCCACTCCTCAGCCCTGACCACCTGGCAGAACGGCCCGTCAAGCGTTGCATTGTGATGAGCAACGATGTCCTCAGCTTTCATCACGGGCGTGTCTGAACAGGTATGGCCATCGGCGATGAGTACTGCATCAAAGCCAAGATCACGAGCAGCGCGGCAGGTGCTGTCGACGCAGTATTGGGTTTTCATCCCGGTAACTACCACGCCGTCAGCGCCACAAGCGCGCAACCTTCCAGCCAGGTCGGTCATTTCGAAGGCGTTGGGGCGGCGTTTTTCAAACACCACTTCCTCACCCAGCAGCTTCAACTCGTGCGCAACCCTTGTGAGCGGGCTGCCTGGTTCGATTGGAGAACCAACAGGCCCGATGTGGCGCGCTAGAAAAATCGGGGCGCCTGCGCTGCGTGCTTTGTCCATCAGGGTATTCAGGGTTTTCAACAATTCTTCGCAGCGCCATGGTTTTTCCTGGCTGTGAACAAGCCCGACTTGGACATCGAGTATCAACAGGGCGTACATGGTGCATCTCCTTGCATGTGAGCCAGCGATACAAGGGCATGAAAAAAGGCCCTGTCCATCGCTGGCGGGCCTTTGAAGTTCGTCTGCTATTGGTTCACGAAACCTCGCACGCTCCGCTTTCAGCGGTCGTGGTGGTGGTGGTCGAGGTGAGGCGAGGGGTAGTCATGGATCGACACTAGCAACATCGCCGCGCGCCGACAAGCCGAGGTCCAGGCGAGTCGAGCAGCGCAGGCCTTCATGCGTCTCAGGCCACAGTAATCGCCGTGTTCAACATCAACACCACAATCAACCCGACCACCGCCACGATGGACTGCACCACCGAGATGGTCTTGGTGGCTTCGCCCATGGTCATGCCAAACGATTCCTTCACCATCCAGAAGCCTGCGTGGTTGGCATAGTTGAAGAACAGCGAACCGCAGCCAATGGACAGGGCCAGCAATGGCAGGTTCAGGCTGGGGTCAGCCCCTGCAAGCGGTGCCAGCAAGCCGGCAGCGCCTACGATGCCGACGGTAGCAGAGCCGGTAGACACCGACAGCAACATCGCGATCAACCACCCGAGAATCAAGGGCGGGAATGCCGATTGCTGGGTCAGGTGGACGATGGCATCGCCTACCTTGGCGCTGGTCAGCATCTCCTGGAAGGCGCCGCCGCCGGCGATGATCATGATGATCGAGGCGATGGGCTTGAGGCTTTTGCCCAGCGCATCGCGCAACTGTTCGGCGTCGCCGCCGCGCGCCAGTACCAGGCTGGCGCCGGCGAACAACACGCCCAGCAGCATGGCGATCAGCGGGTTGCCCAGGAAGCCGGCCAGCTCCAGCAGCGCATTGCCTTTGGGCAGCAGCATTTCGGCAACGGCATGCACCAGCATCAGAATCGCCGGTAGCAGCGCGGCCAGCATGCCGATGAATACGCCGGGGCGGGGCTGGTTGTCGGCTTTGTCCGTCAGGGTGAACTGGTCCAGCAATGCCTGATCAGGCCGCGTGCTCATGCGCTTCGAGATGAACATGCCATACAGCGGGCCGCCCAGGATCATTGCCGGGATAGCCGCCAGGAAGCCATAGAGCATGGTCGGCCCCACCGAGGTCTTGAGCACGGCGATGGCGGTCAAGGGGCCTGGGTGGGGGGGAACCATGCCGTGCATGGCGGCCAGTGCCGAAATCACCGGCACACCAACGTACACATACGCCGAGCCTTTGAAGCGCGCCTTGCTTTCCAGCTTGCGTGCCACGCTGAAAATCAGCGGCAGCATGATCACCAGGCCCACTTCGAAAAACATCGGGATGCCGATGACAAAGGCAACCAGCATCATGGCCCAGGGGATCATGCGGTCCGGGGTGCGTTTGAGGATCACATCAGCGACCTGCTCGGTGACGCCCGCGTCAGCCAGGATTTTGCCGAGCATCGCACCAAGCGCGATCACCACGCCGACTGCGCCCAGGGTTTTTCCGGCGCCCGTGAGCAGGTGGGAAACGATGCTGCCGGGCTCCATGTGGGTAGCGAAACCCACGCCGATGGAGACCACCAACAAGGCCAGGAGGGGGTGCATCTTCAGGCGCGACACAATGAGCGCCACCAGCACCAGAACACTGACCAAGGCAGTCAGCAACAGCTGTATATCTAAAGGAGTCATGCAAGGAATCTCGGTTGGGCAGGCGCTCTGGCGGCACTCAGGATTTGAAGGCGGACGATTCGACGTCGAGAGGAATGGCACTGAGGCCTACGGATGGAGGTTCCGCACACGGCAAATGAACATTGTTTGGTGGGGCATTCATGGAGCGATTCACCTTGTTATTTGGTCATCTATATGAATCGTTTCAAAGTATTTCGGTTGTGACCGGACACTGTCAAGCGCAGGTGGTCGTCTCTAGATAAATACACAGAGCCATTCCTGTGGGAGCGGCGTAACGGACGCTCTGCTGTCAGGCATTACATTCGAGTGGTCTTTTGGCTCCGGCGGGCAATACTTCTCTCTATACGCAGGCGTGTTCCTGGTGGCGCGCGCCGCTGGGAGGTGTCTGGTGAACAAATTGACAATCGTGGGCGCCGGCTTGGTCGGCGAGGCGGCGGCGCAGATCATCGCCCGGGATGAGCTGTGCCGTGAACTGGTGTTGATGGACGTGCAGGGTGAGCTGGCGCAGGGTAAGGCGCTGGATGTGTGGCAGGCCGCTGTGGAGTCAGGCTCCGATACCCGTGTGTACGGCGGGGCCAAGGCCGACATGCTGGAGGGCTCTGAGCTGGTGGTGATTACCGCAGGCGTGCCGCGCAAGCCCGGCCAGTCGCGCCAGGATGTGCTGAGCATCAACCTGCCGATACTGGATGGCATCATGGGCGACATCAAACAGCATGCCCCTACGGCAACGGTGCTGGTGGTGTCCAACCCGGTCGATGTGCTGACCTATCGCGCCTGGACCCTCAGCGGCCTGGGGCGCGACAAGGTATTCGGGCAGGCGGGGGTGCTGGATACCGCGCGCATGAAGTGTTTTATCGCTGAGCAAACCGGGTTCTCTGCCCGGGATATCACCGCGCTGGTGCTGGGTGGGCATGGCGACAGCATGGTGCCGCTGATGCGCTACTGCCAGATCGGCTCGGTGCCGCTTTCCCACTTCTTGTCCAATGAGCAGATCGAGCAAATTGTGGAGCGCACGCGTAAGGGCGGTGGCGAGATTCTGGGTTTGAAGAAGCTGGGCAGTGCCTGCGATGCGCCGGGCGTGGCCATTGCGCAGATGGTGCATGCCATCGCCAATGGGCGAAACCGCATTTTGCCGGCGGTGGCGATTCTGGAAGGGGAATACGGGCGCAAGGACATTGCCATGGGTGTGCCCTGTGTACTGGCGGACGCGGGGCTTACACGGGTGATCGAGTTGCCGCTGGACGCGCAGGAGCAGGCGATGTTTGACCATTCTGCCGATCAGGTGGCGCGGGATATTGCTGAGATGAAGGCGTTGTGAACGAGGGGGCCTGCTGGATCATGCGCCGTGTGAACGGCGCTTGATCTCGAAACCCTATCCGCCCCCCAACGGCAATTGCCCACCCCCATTCATCCAAGCTACCATTGCTAATAATTCCTATTAGCACAACGGCGTCCCCTATGAATGCCCCTCCCAGTGCTCCAGCCCCTGGTTTCGAACTGGAGCAACTCTACCGCTCCCACCACGGCTGGATCCGCCAGTGGCTGCAGCGCAAGCTCGGCAATGCCCACGATGCGGCGGAGTTGGCACAGGACGTGTTCGTGCGGTTGCTGATCAAACCCCGCGCATTCAATGACCACGAACATGCGCGCGCGTACCTGGGGCGTATGTCGCGCAATGCCTGTGTGGATTTCTGGCGGCGGCGGCGTGTGGAGCAGGCTTACCTGGAAGTGCTGGCCAGCCAGCCCGAGCAATTTGCGCCCTCGCTGGAGCATCAGGCGGTCATCCTCGAAACCCTGGGGCAACTGCAGGCCATGTTCGAACGCATGCCAACGCGGGTGGCCGAGGCGTTTTCCATGGCGCAACTGCAGGGCATGAAGCAACGCGAGATAGCTGAACAGCTGGGTGTGAGCGAGCGCACGGTGAACAGCTACCTGGCCCAGGCGATGTACCAGTGTCTGTTGCTGGAAGCCGAACTGGATGACTCGCTGGTATGAGCCGGGGGCAACTCGACCATGCCGTGCTGCAAGCAGCGGCAGGCTGGTTCGCGCGGCTGCATGCGGCGGGTAATGACGCCGCAACCCAGGCGCAATGGCAGGCCTGGCTGACTGCGGATGCGCGCCATCGCCTGGCCTGGTCCTACGTGGAAAACATCAACCAGCGCTTCGGTAACCTCGATGGCCAGGCAGAGCAGGCGCGGCAGGTGTTCGACACCGTTCGTCGTCAGCGGCAGTCGCGGCGTGCCGTGCTCGGCAGCTTGTGTGTGGCGGGTGCGGCTGGTGTGTTGGGGTGGGGCGGTTGGCAGCGGGGGTGGGTGGACTCGCCACGCGCCTGGTTCGCCACTTATCGCACTGGGCTGGGTGAAGTGCGACCGCTGACGTTGGCCGATGGCAGCCAGCTGTGGCTGAACGGCGGTACGGCGCTGGATGTGCAGTTCGATGACGACGTGCGGCAACTGCGTCTGTACCGAGGCGAAATCCTGATCGAGACCGGCAAGGACCCTCGGCCACTGTTGGTCAAGACGCGGGCAGGACGCATGCAGCCGCTCGGCACGCGGTTCAGCGTGCGGGAACAGGGGTTGGCCACGACCCTGAGTGTGTTTGCAGGCGCTGTGCAGGCAACCTGTTCCGGCAGTGGTGTGCAAACCATGCTGAGCGCCGGGCAAATGTTGGTGTTCGACGCGAAGCAGGCGGGCGCGTCATCCGCCGTACAGGCCCTGCGTCAGGACTGGAGCCGTGGCGTGCTGGTGGCCGAAGACATGCCGCTGGGCCAGGTAGTCGACGTGCTGCGCGACTACCGGCACGGCCACTTGGGCCTCGACCCTGCGCTGGACAGCTTGCGAGCAGTGGGCACTTTCCCACTGCTGGATACCGATCGCACGCTGGCCATGCTCGAGCGTGCGTTACCCATTCGGGTGGTGCGCACCTTGCCTTGGTGGGTCTCGATCGAAGCGCGCTGAAAGTTTTTCAACTTTCTGTTTCTGGTTTTGCGACGCTCATGCGCTTGGTGGGATGACGCTACTTCATTCCACCTCCGGAAGGACCCTTTCATGCTGTTTCGCCACCCCGCTTCCTTGCGCCATCATTCGCTGGCCCTGGCCATCCTCCTTGCCGTTGGCAGCCACGCGGCCACCGCCCAGGCCGAAAGCAACGACGCAGTTGCGCAAGCTGTGTTGTTCGACATTCCGGCTGGGCCGCTGGCACGGCAACTGAACCTGCTGGCCAGCCAGGCAGGGCTGTTGATCGGCGGTGATGCCACGTTCACTGCCAACAAGCAGAGCCAAGCGGCCCATGCGACCAGTGTGGAACAGGCGCTGGCGCAGATGCTGGCCGGCAGTGGTGTAGAAGCCGTGCGCACGGGCGAGCGGGAGTTCCAGCTGGTGCGCAAGGCCGAAGCGGGGGCAGGCGCAGTGACCCTGGGGAGCACCACTATCTCCGGTCAGGGCTTGGGGGATGTGACAGAAGGCACCGGAGCCTATACAACGGGTCGAGCTTCCACTGCCACCAAGTTGTCAATGTCCCTGCGTGAAACGCCGCAGTCGGTGACTGTGGTCACCCGCCAGCGTATGGATGACCAGAACCTGCAGAAGCTCGAAGATATTGCCACTTACACACCGGGTTTGTCCTTACGCAAGACCGGTGGTGAGCGTCCGGAGTTCTATTCGCGCGGTTCAGCCATTGACAACATCATGATCGACGGCCTGCCCGTGGCCTACGACAGCGATACCCTAGGCACCTCGACGCTGGCCATGTACGACCACGTGGAAGTGGTACGTGGTGCTTCGGGCTTGATGGTAGGTGCTGGTAACCCCTCTGGCACCCTCAACTTGATACGTAAGCGACCGACGTTGACGCCACAATTGTCCCTGACCGGCAGTGCGGGGCGTTGGGACGACTATCGAGGGGAGATCGATGTCAGCGGTAAGTTGAACGACAGCGGTAGCCTGAGTGGCCGCTTCGTTGGTGCTTATCAGGATCGCAACAGTTTCGTCGACGCCTACGGCAATACGCGGCAGCTGTTTTATGGCATCACCGAATATGAACTGGACCCTGCCACTACGCTCACGCTTGGCGCCTGGTACAACCGTGAGGACAACCCCGGGGCTGACTGGAACGGGCTGCCTACTCATCCCGATGGTAGCTTTTTCGACTTTTCGCGTTCGACGCGTACGGCGCCTGACTGGACTTATTGGAACAAGAAGAACCGCAGCGCATTCGCCGAGGTTGAACACCGCTTCGACAACGATTGGAAGCTGCGCTTGAACACCACCTGGTTGCGCGGCGATATGGACATGCTCGGCGGTAGCGTCTACACCGACGAGAACAACGCCTACCATTTGAACATTGGCCGCTATACCTACCAGCATACCCAGAAGAGCTTCGACACCTATGCATCTGGTCCTTTCAGCCTGCTTGGTACTACCCACGAGTTAGTCGTTGGCGCCAGCTGGCGGCGCGACGAAACCAACGATGGCCCTGGTGGCCCCGGCATTGATTCGGATGTGATCGTCGACCCGCAGCACTTTGAGCCTGGTGCCTACCCCAAGCCGGCCATCGACAACAACTGGTCGCGCTCGGGTCATGAGGAACAATCGAGTGCCTATGCCACGGTGCGCTTCAATCTGCGTGAAGATCTAAGGCTGATTCTCGGCTCGCGTCTGGATTGGTACGAATACGAACAGCTTACTCATTCGGGTGAATACAGTTTCGGTGACGACTACAAGGCCACCAGGGAATTCACCCCCTACGCCGGCGTTATTTACGACCTGAACGACACCTATTCGGTATACGCAAGCTGGACGCGAATCTTCAAGCCACAGGCCGCTCAAAGCGCCAGCGGAAGCTTGCTGGACCCGGTCACTGGCACCAACTACGAGGCGGGTATCAAAGGTGAGTACTTCGGTGGTGCGCTCAATGCCAGTGCGGCGGTATTCCAGCTGGTACAGGAAAACCTCGCCAAGTCACTGCCGGCAGCTCAGTGTTCGCCCGGCGTCAGCGCCTGCTATGAGGCCAGCGGTGAAGTGCGAACCCGCGGTGTGGAGCTGGAAGTGGGCGGAGAGCTGGCGCCAGGTTGGCAGGTGTCTGCCGGCTACACATACGCTGGAGCGCAATACACCAAGTCCACCTCCTCGGCAGAGAAGGGTGAGCGTTTCGACAGCGACACGCCCTACAACCTGTTCAAGGCCTTCACAACTTATCGCTTGCCCGGTGAGCTGGAGCGCTGGACGGTAGGCGGTGGCTGGCGCACACAGAGCAGTGCCTACACCAGCTTCGGGGTGAAGCAAGGCGGGTACAGCATCACCGACTTCATGCTTGCCTACAGAGCAACGCCGGAATGGCAGGTGCAGGCCAATCTGAACAATGCCTTTGACAAACGTTACTATCAGAACATCAGCAACAGCTGGGGGGCCAACAGCTTTGGTGATCCGCGTAACCTGATGCTGACTGTGCGTTACACCCCTGACTTCTGAGAAAACCTGGCGAACATGGCTATCGTGTACGAGCGTCGGCTGTTTCGTGCTTGCGATCAATTCTCAACAACGCTAGCATCGCCGCTCCAGCCACCCAGCACACGCGCCAGCCCATGTCAGACGAGCAGGAAGCCCGCAGCCTGTCGCTGCTTTACCAACGGCACCGCAACGAATTGCTGGCCTTCCTCACCCGCAAGGTGCGCTGCCGCGAAACGGCCCGGGACTTGCTGCAGGACGCCTTCGTGCGCCTGCTGCACAGCGAGCACGGCCAGGTTGGCAACCTGCGTGCGTTCCTTTACCGCATCGCCACCAACCTGAGCATCGACCACGCCCGCCGTACCCAGGTGCGTGGGGTGAACGACGAGCAAGCGCTGGACCAGTTACTGACCGATACCACGCCCGAGCGCAGTGCGATGGCGGGCAACACGCTGGCGCATCTGGAGCGGTTGATCGATGGCTTGCCATCGCCCACCCGTGAGGTGTTTCTGCTGGCCCGGGTAGAGCAAATGAGCTACAAGGACATCGCCACGCGGCTTGGCATCAATGAGCGCGCCGTCGAGCGGCATTTGAACAAAGCCCTCAGCCACTGCGCCGCCGCCGCGCTGGATGCCCGCATCAAGACTGAATCGCCATGACCGCCTCTCCCGACCACGACCCTATCGCGCACCAGCAAGCCCTGGACTGGTTTACCCGCCTGCGCGCCGAAAACCCAGGCAGCGAGGCGCATGCGGCCTTCGAGACCTGGCGGCTGCAAGCACAGAACGCACGGGCATATGCCGAGGTGGAGCAGCTTTGGCAAACCCTTGAGCTGCCCGCACACCGGGTGCGCAAGGCCGACCATGCCAAGGCCAGGCGTTGGCCGCGTTATGCTGCCGCTGCTTGCCTGCTTTTGGCCGCTGGTGCGGCCTGGCTGTCGGTGCCGGCGTTGCAGGGGCTGGGCAGCGATTACACCACGGTGGCGGGCGAGCGCCGCGAAGTGCTGCTGAACGATGGCTCCCGCCTGTGGCTGGACAGCGCCAGCGCGTTGGATGTGGATTTGCAGGGCGCTACGCGCACCGTGTGGCTGCGCCAAGGGCGGCTGTTTGCGGATGTGGTGCACGACGGTCGGCCATTCGTGGTGCACGTCGACGAAGCCAAGGTCGAAGTGCTGGGCACGCGCTTTTCGGTCAGCCGCGCAGCGGCAGGCGATGAGGTGGTGTTGCTCAGTGGCCGGGTGCAAGTCAGCACGCCGACGCAACAGCAATTGCTCGCGCCTGGGCAACGCTTGGAGGTACAGGGCGGGCGGGTAAACGCCCCGGAAACGGTTGATGCCGAGCGCCTGCTGGCTTGGCGCACCGGGCAGTTGCGGGTGCGTGAAGTGCCATTGCAACAGGTGCTGCAGCAACTGGCTGATTACCAGGGCAAGCGCCTGGTGTTGCTGAATGCGCAGGCCGGGCAGCGGCGGGTAAGTGGCAGCTTTAACCTGGGCAATACTGACAGCGCCCTTGACGCGCTGATCAGCAACCAACAATTGCAGGCCCATACGCTGCTGGGGCACTGGCTGATCATTCGATAATTTTTTTCGCCCGCACGGGGATTACCGATTCTGCTGCGTCACACCCCACACATAAGAAATATTTGCATTCGCATTTTTCCGGGGAGTACACATGCAGCATCCACGCGATTCTGTTTTCAACCGCCGTCCATTGGCCAGCGCCGTGCTGGCGGCCAGCTTTTTCTCTGCGTTGCCCGGGCTGCCATTGCAGGCAGCCGAGTCAGACGCTGCGCAGGCGCAGAGCCAGCGTTTCAGTTTCAACATTCCCGCCCAGGCACTGGCCGATGCGCTCGATGCCTTCAGCGCACAAAGCGGCTATCAGGTGATTTACAGCGCCAGCGAAGTCATGGACCAGTCATCCTCTGCGGTGCAGGGCCAGCTCAGCGCGGGTGATGCCATTCGCACCTTGGTGGCTGGCAGTAATGTGCAGCTCAGCCAGCCTAACAGCAGCAGCTTCGTCATCACCTTGCCAGCTCGCGCGGGTAATAGTGTGCAGCTGGAGGCCTTGAGCATTTCCGGCAAGGCGCCGGGGTCGACTACCGAAGGCACCGGGCTGTACACCACGTACTCCTCAAGCAGCTCCACGCGCCTGAACCTGACGCCGAAGGAAACCCCGCAATCGCTGACAGTAATGACCCGCCAGCGTTTGGAAGACCAGAGGCTCACCACCCTCAACGAGGTGCTGGAGCAGACGCCAGGCATCACTGCGTCGCATACCAGCATTGGCGCCGAGAACAACACTTACTGGTCGCGTGGCTTCCAGATCAACAACTTCGAAATCGACGGTGTGCCCACTTCGTCACGCATCGACAACTCCACCCAGTACACAGCCATGTACGACCGGGTCGAAATCGTCAGGGGCGCCACCGGTTTGATCAGCGGCACCGGCACGCCTTCGGCAACCATCAACCTGATCCGCAAACGGCCTACCTTCGAGCCGCAGTTCAACGTTACCGCAGAGGCCGGTAGTTGGGACCGCTACGGCCTGGGCTTCGATGCATCGGGGCCGTTGACCGAAACGGGCAATGTGCGCGGGCGCCTGGTGGTGGATTACAAGGACCAGAAGTACTGGGTTGACCGCATGTCGTCGGATGCCGCGCTGGTGTACGGCATTACCGAGTTCGACCTGGCGGAGTCGACCTTGCTAACCCTGGGTTTCAGCTACGCCAATACCCACACCAACTCGCCGTTGCGTGCGGGTTTCCCGGTGTATTTCAGTAATGGCCAGAAAACCGACTTTCCGCGCAGGACCAACAGCTCGCCTGACTGGGCTTACTATGACCGAAAGGTGAGCAACCTGTTCGGCTCCATCGAGCACACGTTCGACAATGGCTGGAGCGCCAAGGTCGAGCTCAGCCACACGCAAAACTCCTTCGACCAACTGACCAACTACCTGAACGGCAGTATCGACCAGCAGACCGGCGCCGGTGCCTACATGTTCCCCAACCGATGGTCCGGCACCCCACGGCAGAACACGTTGGACGCGTACGTCACCGGTCCTTTCAGCCTGTTCGGCCGCGAGCATGAGCTGATCGTCGGCACCACCTTGTCACGCTACCGCGAGCACACCCCGGAGCGGGGCGGCTGGTACGGGCCGTGGACCGGCTATGACGGCACCATCGACAACTTCTTCACCTGGAATGGCAGCGGCCCACGTCCAGACACCACCCCAGTGGGCAAAAGCCTGATCGACGAAAACCAGGACGCGGCGTACCTGACTTCGCGCTTCCACATCACCGACAACACGCACCTGATCCTCGGCAGCCGAGTGACCGACTGGAAGCGCGAGAACGAGAACATCAGCTACAGCGGCACCAGCACCAAGGACAGCCAGAACCGGCATGGCATCTTCCTGCCCTACGCCGGGCTGGTCTACGACTTGAACGACACCTGGTCGCTGTACGGCAGTTACACCAAAATCTTCAACCCGCAGCAATATGGCATGAAGGACATCAACAACAAGGCGCTGGACCCGCAGGAAGGGGTGGGCTACGAGGTAGGGGTGAAGGGCAGCTTCAACGACGACAAGCTCAACGCCAGCCTGGCGCTGTTCAAGATCAAGCAGGACAACCTGGCTGTGTACCTGCGTGACCCGGACATCTACACCCTTGAACAGGGCACTACCACTGAAGGCGTGGAGCTGTCGCTGGATGGCGAACTGGCAGAGGGTTGGCAGGCCATGGCAGGCTATGCCTACAGCGTCAGCACCGACCAGGACGACCGGCGCATTGTCACCAACATCCCACGGCACAGCGTGAAAACCTTTACCACCTACCGCCTGCCGGGCGCTTTGGACAAGTTGACCGTAGGCGGTGGGGTGAACTGGCAGAGCAAGTATGGCCAGGACCTGCACACTTTCACCCAAGGCAGTTACGCGGTGGTGAACCTGATGACGCGGTATGACGTAACGCGCAACCTGAGCGTGAAGCTCAACCTCAATAACGTGTTCGATAAGACGTACTATGGCTATGCCGACAGTTGGGTGGTGTATGGCGAGCCGCGCAACTTCATGACCAGCATGGAGTACCGGTTCTGAATGGCAGCCGGTAACAACGGGGGAGCACACAACCGTTACTCACCCCGTTGTAAATGAAAACTCTTATCGTTAAAGTCAGCGCCTTCTTCCCCTGCCCGGGTTGCCCTCACGCATGAAGACCGAAGAGCTGGAGCTGGCTTTCAAGGCCCATGCCGGGGAGCTGCGTGCGTTCCTGTACCGGCAACTGCGCAATACCGATACCGCCGCTGACCTGGTGCAGGAAACCTACCTGCGCATGCTGCGCCAGCCGCCCCGGGGCCCGGTGTTGAACCTGCGCAGCCTGTTGTTCCGTATTGCCCGCAACCTGGTCATCGACCACACCCGTAGCCGTGGCACGCGCGGGCAGCATGACGAGGGCATGGCCTACCTGTACGAAGTCACCGGTGAAAGCCCCGAGCCGTTTGCCGAAGTCGCTGCCCGGCGTGAGCTGGCGTGCATGGCTGAGGCGTTGCAGCGCTTGCCGCCGCGTTGCCAGGAAATTTTCCTGCTGTGCCGCCTGGAGGGCATGGCGCACAAGGCGGTGGCTGAACAGTTGGGGGTTTCCGTGAGCACGGTCGAGAAGCAGTTGGCCATTGCGCTGGACTTTCTTGGCCAGAGTTTGCAACGTTGATGGCCATGCACAAGCCTTCCGTTCCCACAGCCCCATCACCTGACGTACGCCGGGCCGCCCAGGCCTGGGTGGTGCGTTTGACCTCGGGGGACGTGCAGCCCGGCGATGTGGAGGCGGCGCGGGCCTGGTGCGCGCTGGCACCGGAGCATCAGCAGGCGTTTGTCGAGGCACGGCAGCTGTGGGCTCTGACTGGCCAGTTGCAGGCGCCGTTGCATCGGCGGGCGTCGGCCAGCCCGTGGGCGCTGGCCAGTGCGGCGGTGCTGGTGCTGGGTGTGGGGCTGACATTGGCCTGGCAAGGGCAGTGGGGCGCGGATTATCGCACTGGGGTAGGGGAGCGCCGGGTTATCGCATTGAGCGATGGTTCGCGCATCAGCCTGGATGCCGACTCGGCTGTGGATGTGGAGCTGTCTGATCGGGCGCGGCGCATCACCTTGCGCAAGGGCGAGGCGGTGTTTGACGTGGCCCATGACCCGGCGCGACCGTTTACCGTGCAGGCTGGTGCCGTGCAGGCCACGGCGCTGGGTACGGTGTATGCGGTGAGCCGCGAAGGCACGGCGGTGGATGTGCTGGTCAGGCGTGGGCGGGTGGCAGTCAGTGATGCGGCGGATCGGGTCGAGCTTGCGGCCGGTGAAACGGTAGCGCGTGAGGGTGGCCGGCTGGGGACCAGGCACAAGCTGGACGTGGACACTGCGCTGGCCTGGCAGCAGGGGCGGTTGGTGTTCGAGCAGGCGCCACTGGCGCAGGTGCTGAAGGCGCTTGAGCGGTACCGGCCAGGGTGGCTGCTGGTGCGTGATGAGCGGCTACGCGGGCTGAAGGTGAGCGGCACGTTCCAGCTGGACCGGCTGGATGAAGGGCTGGCGACCTTGGAGCAGGCGTTTCCGTTGAGGATTCGGCAGTATTCAGAGTATCTGCTGGTATTTGAGGCGCGTGACTGACGCGTGAGTGGTTGCGGTGGATGGCACCGGCTTTGCCGGAGTTCGCGGGTGAACCCGGTCCTGCATCGGGGCGTGTCAAGCCGGGGCAATTTATTTTTACGGGTCCGTTGAGGTCATCCGTCTTCCCTTTTCAAAAACGAATGCTTCGTATTTGAAAAAGGGGAGTGTGATGGACAGAGGGCAGTTCCGCAGGGCGTCGTTGGCGCCATTTTCGTTGCTGTGTGCGCTGCTGCCGGGCCTGGCCCTGGCTGAGCCGCGTGAGTTCGATATCGCCCCGCAACCCCTGGCCACCGCGCTCAATCGCCTGGCCGCACAGGGCGGGTTGCAGGTGATTTTCGACAGCAACCTTGTGCAGGGCAAGAGCAGCCGTGGCATCAATGGCCGGCACGAGCCAGAAGCGGCGTTGTCTGAACTGCTGCAAGGTAGTGGACTGACCTGGCGTTCCACCGGTAGCGCCAGCGTCACCCTCGAGCCCGCCACGCAATCGTCCGGCACGCTGGAACTGGGCGCTACGTCCATCGTCGGCCAGGCCTACAGCTCGGTCAGCCCAGACGACGGCTACGTGGCAAAGCGTTCCTCGGTCGGCAGCAAAACCGACACCCCTTTGGTCGAAACCCCGGCCTCGGTATCGGTGATCACTCGCGAGCAGATCGAGGCCCAACAACCCAAGACCGTGGCACAGGCACTGCGCTACACCCCAGGGGTCAACACCGAGCTGGCCGGCCCGCAGTTCGTCGTCGACCAGTTGTCCATACGCGGCTTCCAGCAGGGCACCGGGCGCATGTTGCGCGACGGTACCCGTACCTTCCTGCCGGAATTTCTTGGTTGGGACGCGCCAGAACCCTATGGCCTGGAGCGCATCGAGGTACTGCGTGGCGCCAGTTCGGTGCTGTACGGGGCCTCGGACCCGGGCGGGCAGATCAACCTCGTGAGCAAGCGCCCCACCCAGCAGCCCCTGCACCAGGTGCAGCTACAAGCCGGCAACCTGAACTACCAGCAAGGCGCCTTCGACCTGGGCGATGCGCTGGATGACGAGGGCATCTGGAGCTACCGCCTGACTGGCCTGTTCCGCGAAGCCGACGCGCAGACCGATCACATCACCAACCGTCGCCAGTACATCGCCCCGGCCCTTAGCTATCGCCCCAGTGCAGACACGGAGTTCACCCTGCTCGGCGAATACCAGCGCCAGACCGGCAACTTTGCCAACGCCCTGCCGGCCAGCGGCACGGTATTCCGTGATGTGCGTGGCCGGCTGGACCGCGATACCTATGTGGGGGACAGCGCCTACGACTTCATGACCAACGAGAAAACGTCGCTGGGCTATGTGTTCGAGCACCACTTCGACGAGGTGTGGACCCTGCGGCAGAACGTGCGCTACAGCAACTACCGCCAGGCCAGCAGTGAGATCGCCCTGTTTGGCCCGGCCGGCGGCGGGCAGTATTCGCGTTACAGTGACGCACGCAAGGGCGACGGCCGCCTGTTTACCGTCGATACCCACGTCCAGGCCAACTTCGCCACCGGGCCGGTGGCGCATACCGTGTTGACAGGCGTGGACTACAACAATGGCAAGTTCGACCAGCAGCAGTCACTGGACTTCATCCTGCAAAGCTTCGACCCGTTTCAGCCTGTCTACGGCCAGCCGCTGAGCACGGTGCCGTTCAGCTTTGCCAGCTATGAACAAAAGCTGTCGCAGACGGGCGTGTATTTGCAGGACCAGTTGCGCATCGACAACTGGGTGCTGTTGTTGGGCGGCCGTTACGACTGGGCCGCCAACCAGAAGGACGACCGCGCCCCACAAACCCAGAAGGATGAGAAATTCAGCGGCCGTGCGGGGCTGGTCTACCTGTTCGACAACGGCCTGGCGCCGTACCTGAGCTACAGCGAATCATTCCTGCCGGTGATGGGCACCACCGCCGACGGCACCCAGCTTGATCCGGAAACCGGCAAACAGTACGAACTGGGCCTGAAGTACGAGCCGCCGGGCAGCAACAGCCTGTACACCGTTGCGGTTTTCGAGCTGACCAGGCAGAACGTTACCGAGAACATCAACGGCTTCAGCCGCCAGGAGGGCGAGGTGCGTTCACGTGGTGTCGAGCTGGAAGCCAAGACTGAGCTGGCAGCCGGCTTCAACCTGATCGGCAGCTACACCTGGAACGACGTCGAAGTCACCCGGTCCGAGCGCGGCACCAAGGGCAACACACCGTTCCGTACCCCGGAACACATGGCTTCGCTGTGGGCCGATTACCTGCTGCAGGGTGGCCCGCTGAACGGGCTGCGTCTGGGTGCCGGCACGCGGTACGTGGGCAGTACTTATGGCGATGCGCAGAACAGCTTCAAGGTCGACAGCTACGTGCTGGTAGATGCCATGGTCAGCTACGAGTTGGGCAAGCTGGACGCATCGCTCAAGGGGGTGGAGCTGGCACTCAACGCCAGCAACCTGTTCGACAAGGAATACGTGGCCGGCTGCTTCAGTGACATGGGCTGTCAATACGGGCAGCAGCGCACGGTGTATGGGAGCGTGACCTACAACTGGTAAGGCCGCGGGGGGCTTTATTGTTGCAATTGCAACTTCATTGCGCTATCACATGAGGCACGCGCCTGTGCATCGAGGGATTTCTTGCAATGGACAACCTGAGCCTTCAACGTACCACCCGCACCGAATCTGCAGCCGAAGCGTGCATTCGTCATATCGATGAATCAGCCCGGCTGCAGGGCTCACACAGCTCGCCGCTGTACACCGTGCTGGACCTGATCAAGCGCATGCGCAAGCACCCGCAGGTCGGTGGCCAGTTCTGGCTGATCGATGACCGTGCCAGCGAGCAGCAGCCGGACACGCCGATAAGTGCCTGGCCGCTGTGGTTCAGCAAAGGGGCCCGTGCCGATGAGCGCCCAATGCTCTACCTGACCCAGTCGTCCACGTCGGCGCGCTTGTCGATGCTGACCAACCAGACGGCGCAGCGTGGCATTTTTCTTAATGACATCGAGTCGAGCCCGTCGCGCTGGGCCAAGGGCGCGCACCCGTGGTTGCCGATGTGGCTGGCATCGAACCCGCAGTGCATGCCGTACGATCCGGCCTGCGGCGACGAGGCCAAGGTGATTCTCGGGGGCGCCCTGCGCGAGCTGTACGCAAAAGGGCAAACCGGCTTCTGCTACATGACCTTGCATGGCGAGCCGGGCGACAAGCTTGAGTGCGACCGCAGCCAGGCTTACCTGGGCATGTACCCGCTGTTGCGTGAGGCTGGAGCCGCCGCCCAGGTGCGTTTGCTGGGTGCCGGGCAGATGTTGCGCGAAGTGCAGGCGGCAGCTGAACTGCTTGACCGCGACTGGGGCGTGGCCAGCGAGATCTGGAGTTGCCCAAGTTATACGCGCCTGGCCCGTGATGCAGCGGCGGTGCAACGCCGGGATCGCCGCTCGCACAATCAGCCCCGGCGCCATTCGCACCTGCACGATTGCCTGGGCAGCAGCCAACTGCCGATCATCGCGGTTACCGGCTACGCAGAGTTTGTAGCTGCGCAGTTGGGCGAGCACGTGAGTGCGCCTTTCACTGCATTGGGGGCCGACACCCTACAACCAGGCCCGCGCCCGGACCGCCGCTGGATCACTTACCTCGCCTTGCAGTCGCTGGCGCGGCAGTCGGTCATTGAAGCAGGTGTGCTGGACCAGGCATTACTGCGCTACAACCTCGGCTGATGCCTAACGTGAGTATTGGCGAGCGTTGCCGATCGCGCTTTCCAGTGCTTCGGAAAAGGCCTTTTGCTGCGTTTCATCAAACTGGGCCAGGAACAGTTCATCGACCGCCTGCTTGTAAACTTTCCACATGCGCTTGCGCAGCTTGCGGCCGCTGTCGGTGATCTGCGCCACTGCGCCGCGGGCGTCATCCACGGCCTTGATCCGTTCCACCAGGCCTTCCTTCTCCAGCCGGTCGACAAGGCGGGTCAGGTTGTAACGCTCGATTGCCATCACGTCCGCCAGCTCATGCATGCGCCGGCAGCCGTCGGGGCCGCTTTCGATCCCCCAGAGTGCGTCGTACCACGCATAAGGGGGCAAGTCCTGCTCACTCAGGCGGCGTTCGATCTCGCGGATCAGGCTGCGGTGGGCGCGGACGAAGCTGAACCAGAGGTCTGGGGGCTTGCTCGGCATGTGTAATCCCAAAATTGAAAATGTTGTTGCTTTTGCAACATTTTTTGATCTGTACACTTTGTTGCAGTTGCAATCATATCGTCCCAGGGGCTAAATTCAATTGCACTTGCAACAACAGGCTGCCCGCGGTCACGCCCGGACGCCGATCAATCAAGGAGATTGCGCCATGGTTCAAAATGCCCTGCTTCATGATGCCGACCCGCAAGAAACGCGGGAGTGGATCGATTCGATCGAGTCCGTCGTAAAAGTAGAAGGCCGCCCACGTGCGCACTTCCTGATCGACAAGTTGCTGGACTTCGACGTATCGCTGCATGGCGACCTGCACGGTCGTATCACCACACCCTACGTCAACACCATCACCCCGGAGCGTGAGTTGCCTTACCCCGGCGACCTGGAAATCGAGAAGCGCCTGAATGCCTACATCCGCTGGAACGCGCTGACCATGGTGTTGCGCGCTGGCAAGCACTCGAATGTCGGTGGCCACATTGCCACTTACGCATCGGCGGCAGTGCTGTATGACGTGGGCTTCGACCACTTCTTCCGTGGCCGCACCGAGCAGTTTGCCGGTGACCTGGTTTACATCCAGGGGCACTCGGCTCCGGGCATATATGGCCGTGCCTTTACTCAAGGGCGCCTGACCGAGGAACAGCTGGACAACTTCCGCCGCGAGACCAACCGCGACGGCATTTCCTCCTACCCCCACCCGCGGCTGATGCCCGACTTCTGGCAGTACCCAACTGTGTCGATGGGGCTGGGGCCGATTACCTCGGCCTACCAGGCGCGTTTCATGCGTTATCTGGAAGACCGTGGTTTGAAGGCGCATCAGGGTCGCAAGGTGTGGGCATTCCTTGGTGATGGTGAGATGGACCAGCCAGAGTCGCTGGCAGCCATCTCCCTGGCCGGCCGCGAGCGGCTGGACAACCTGATCTTCGTGGTCAACTGCAACCTGCAGCGCCTGGATGGCCCGGTGCGTGGCAACAGTAAGGTGATCCAGGAGTTCGAGGCCATCTACCGTGCCGCCGGCTGGAACGTGATCAAGGTGGTCTGGGGTGGTGGCTGGGACCGCCTGCTGGCCAAGGACGCTACCGGCTTGCTGCGCCAGCGCATGATGGAATGCGTCGATGGTGAATACCAGGCGTTCAAGTCGCAGGATGGCGCCTATGTGCGCGAGCACTTCTTCGGCAAGTACCCAGAGCTGCTGGAGATGGTCAGCGACATGACCGATGAGCAGATCTGGAAGCTCACAAGGGGTGGCCACGACCCGGTCAAGGTGTACAACGCCTACGCCAGCGCGGTCAGCCACAAAGGCCGCCCGACGGTGATCCTGGCCAAGACTGTGAAAGGCTTCGGCATGGGCGAAGCCGGCGAGGCACAGAACATCAACCACCAGCTGAAGAAAATGGGTGAGTCTGCGGTCAAGGCGTTTCGGGATCGCTTCGGTCTGGAACTGACCGACGAGCAAGTGGGCGAGCTGCCCTACCTGCGCCCAGCCCCAGGCAGCGCCGAGGCCAGTTACCTGCAGGCGCGCCGCGAAGCGCTGGGCGGCCAGGTGCCGGCGCGGCATGCCGCAATCGAGCCCTTGCAGGTGCCGTCACTGGCGTCGCTGGACAGCCACACCAAAGGCACCAACGGCCGTGCCATTTCCACCACCATGGCCTTTGTCCGCCTGCTCAGCGCTTTGCTCAAGGACCCGAACATCGGCCGCCAGGTTGTACCGATCGTACCGGACGAATCGCGAACCTTCGGCATGGAGGGCATGTTCCGCCAGGTGGGTATCCACTCGCATGTCGGCCAGCTGTACACCCCCCAGGACGCAGGTACCTTGTCGTACTACAAGGAAAGTGTCGATGGCCAGATCATGCAGGAAGGCCTCAACGAGTCAGGGGCCACCTCGTCGTGGATCGCTGCCAGTACGGCCTACGCCAACCATGGCGTGATGGCCGTGCCGTTCTACATTTTCTACTCGATGTTCGGCTTCCAGCGGGTGGGTGACCTGCTGTGGGCGGCAGGCGATGCCAGGGCCCGCGGCTTCCTGCTGGGTGCCACTTCCGGGCGCACCACGTTGATGGGCGAGGGCCTGCAACATGACGATGGGCACAGCCACGTGATGTCGGCGACGGTGCCGTGCTGCGTGTCCTACGACCCGACTTATGCCTACGAACTCACAGTGATCATCCAGGATGGCATGCGCCGCATGTATGCCGAGCAGGAGGACATCTACTACTACATCACCGTGCTCAACGAGAACTACGCGCACCCGGATATGCCAGAAGGCTGCGAACAGGGCATCCTCAAGGGGCTTTACCGCCTGCCAATCGAGACCAAGGCCGAGCATGGCAAGCGCCATGTGCAGCTGATGGGCAGTGGTGCAATCTTGCCGGAAGTGATCGCAGCCGCAGAAATCCTCGAGCGGGACTATGGCGTGGGCAGCGAGATCTGGAGTGCCACCAGCCTGACAGAGCTGCGCCGTGAAGCGCAGGCTATTGAGCGCTGGAACCTGCTGCACCCGCTGGACGAGCCCAAAGTGCCGTATGTGCGGCAAGTCATGCAGGGCCATGCTGGCCCGGTGGTGGTGGCGACGGACTACCTCAAGATCCACGCCGACCAGATCCGCCCGTGGCTGGATGATCGGCGCTTCGTTGCCCTGGGTACCGACGGTTTTGGCCAGTCGGACACCCGTGAGGCACTGCGCCGGCACTTCGAGGTTGATCGACAGTTCATTGTGCTGGCCGCACTCAAGGCGCTGGCCGATGATGGTGTGATCGAGCGGGCGCTGCTGGCCACGGCGATCGAAGCGTTGGGCATCAATGCCGAAAAGCAGGACCCTGCCAAGGTGTGAGTGAGGCGTGGCGGGCCGGTGCACCTACCAGGGCACTGCCCGCCCTTCAGGGGCGCCGAGCGTTAGCGCTGGTAAGCCCTGCCAAAATGCCGCTCCAGCCGCGCCTGCACCAGTTCCAGCAGGATCGACAGCACCCAGTAGATCAGCGCCGCCGTGGTCAGCATCTCCAGGTATCGATAGCTCGACCGACCATACGACTGCGCCAGGAACATCACCTCCCATACCCCCATGACCGATATCAGCGATGAATCCTTGAGCATCGAGATGAACTGGTTGGCCGTGGGTGGAATGATCACTCGCATGGCTTGCGGCAGGACGATGTGCCAGAAGATCTGCGGCGTGCGCATGCCTAGTGCCAGCGCTGCTTCACGCTGCCCGCGCGCTACACCAAGGATGCCGGCGCGAAAGATCTCGCTCAGGTAGGCGCCGTAGTTCAGTGACAGAGCGATGATGCCGGCACTGATCGCACCCGGTACAAGGCCCAGTTGCGGCAGCCCCAGGTAGATCAGCAATATCTGGATCAGCAACGGAGTGCCGCGGAAGAACGAAGTGTAGAAGCTGGCGACACCTACCAGCACCGCACTGCGCGACAACCGCGCCAGCGCCGCAGCAAAGCCGAAAAGCACCGACACCAGCATCGAGCACAGGCACAGGAACAGGGTCAGCGCCGCGCCTTGCAGAAAGCCGTTTGGCCCCAGCCTGAAGCCAGCCAGGTTCGGAAACTTCTCGAGGATGATGGAGAGCTTCAGGTCGAAGCTGAGGAAAAACGCAACGAACAGGCCGAACAGTGCCAGCCAGGTCAGCAGCAAGCGGGTGCGGAAGCCGAACAGGCCGGTGCCCGCGGCCTTCGCCACGGGCTTGGGGGAGGGGGGGAAGGTGCTCATTTGCTGATATCGGCGCCAATCCATTTCTGTGAGAGCTTGGCCAGCGTGCCATCAGCTTTCAACTCGGCGAATACCTGGCGCACCTTGGCATCCCATTCGGGGTCGCCTTTTTCGATGGCCACCGAGTTCGGCTCTTCATACAGCGCGGCGCCGGCCAGCTTGAAGCGCTTGTCCTGATCCAGTCGCGGCTGTGCGGTTACCAGGTTTGTGAGAATGGCGTCCAGGCGTACGCCGGCGCCCAGACCCAGGTCCTGGAAGGCGACGTTGTCGGTGTCGTACGGTGCAATCTGTACGAAGTCGAAGGGGTATTCGATCTTCTTGTCTTCGTCGCCTTCGATGACCAGGTTCTTGTTGAGGTAGCTTTCGTAGCTAGATGCACTCGTTAAACCCACCTTGCGGCCATCCAGGTCCTTGGCGCTGTGAATGCGCTCGTCCTTGGCATTGACCACGATCACTGCAGGTGAGGCGTAGTACTCCACCGGGAAGTCGAATACTTCGCTACGTGCCTTGCTCGGGGTCATCGAGCAGATGCAGATGTCGTAGCGCCCGCTCCAGCGGCCGGCGGCGATGACGTCCCAGGAAGGCGTTTCGAGGCGCAGCTTGACGCCGAGCTTGTCTGCCACGGCCTTGGCGACGTCCACGTCAAAACCGTCCAACTGGTTCTGGTCGTTGAGGAAAGAAAACGGCGGGTAGCTTTCCATCAGAACGTTGACCAGTTCCTTGCGCGATTCAACCCGATCGAGCGTGGCGCCCGCAAAGGCCTGGGAAGCAGTGGCGAGCAGCAGAAGGCCCGCTCCGAGCACGGTTGAAAATCGCATGTTCATACCTGATATGTTGGGCAAAGGAGTGATAGGGTATTTAATAGTTATAAACGTCCATGAACTAATGAATTTAATTCATAAGAACCTTCAGAGAAGTTATATGAAACAGCGAGCAATGGTGATTCTCGACGGCGGCATGGGCCGCGAACTGCAGCGCAGTGGGGCGCCGTTCCGTCAGCCCGAGTGGTCGGCACTGGCGCTTAGCGAGGCGCCGGAAGCCGTGGTGGGGGTACATGCAGCGTTCATTGCCGCCGGTGCCCAGGTCATTACCAGCAATAGCTATGCGGTAGTGCCATTCCACATCGGCGAGGAGCGTTTTGCCAATGAGGGGCGCCAGTTGGCGACTATTGCCGGCCAGTTGGCACGCCATGCCGCCGACACCGCTGCACACCCGGTCAAGGTGGCGGGTTCATTGCCACCGCTGTTCGGCTCTTACCGCCCGGACCTTTTCCAGCCCGAGCGCGTCGAGCAGGTGTTGATCCCGCTGCTGCAGGGCCTTGCTCCGTATGTCGACCTGTGGCTTGCGGAAACCCAGAGCTCGGTTGCCGAAGTGCGTGCCATCCACAGCCACTTGCCGGCAGACGGCAAGCCGTTCTGGGTGTCGTTCACGTTGCAGGATGACGAGGTGAACGCGACTCCGCGGCTGCGTTCCGGCGAGCCGGTGGCGGATGCCATCGCAGCCGTGGTCGACCTGGGGGCCGCCGCGGTGCTGTTCAACTGCAGCCAGCCCGAGGTGATCGGCGCAGCCCTTGATGCTGCGCGTTCCGTGATCGAACAACACAATGCCGAGATTGCCATTGGCGCCTATGCCAATGCCTTCCCGCCGCAGCCGAAGGAAGCCACCGCCAATGACGGCCTGGACGAGCTGCGCGAAGACCTCGACCCGCCAGGCTACCTGGCATGGGCCAGGGACTGGCGCGAGCGTGGTGCCAGTATGATCGGTGGCTGCTGTGGTATCGGGCCGGAGCACATTGCCGAACTGAAACGCAATTTGGCTTGACCCCATCGGCGGGGGCGCGGGCTGCGTGCACAAGCGCCCGGCCCCCAGCCATTAAAAAAAACGCCACTCAGACCCGTATTCCATCGTTTTTCAGCCTGCCCGCCGTGCCCCTATAGTCCGCAAAAGGCCGATACCCAATCGGTGTACACAACTCAGCGGTGCGGGAAGGAATATGAACAACAACGAAAATGTCCAGGACGATGCAGCGGCCGGTATCGGTACGCGCGTAGTGTGGGGCGGGGAGCAGGTGCAGCATCCGTACAACGCGACCCAGACCCCGATTGTGGTCAGTGCCGCCTACGGTTACAACGATATCGATGCCTGGTACGACGTGGCTCAGGGCAAGTTGCCGGGTTACATCTATAGCCGCATGAGCAACCCGACAGTCGCCACTCTGGAAGCCAAGCTGTGCGAGCTGGAGCAGGCCGAATCGGCAGTGGCATTCAGCAGTGGCATGGCCGCCATCAGTGGCGTGCTGCATACCTTCCTTTCCAGCGGTAAGCGCGTGGTGTCGACCCGCGACAGCTACGGCGGCACCAACAAGATTTTTGAAGAATTCCTGCCCCGTATGGGCGTGCAGGTGTGCCTTTGCGACACCCTGGATACCGAGGCGCTGGAGCGCGAAATTGCTGCGGGTTGCGACTTGCTTTATCTCGAAACCCCCACAAACCCCACCTTGAAAGTTCTGGATATCCGGCGCTTGAGCGCTGCCGCTCGGCGGGTTGGGGCGGTGGTGGTGGCTGACAATACCTTTGCCACCCCGCTGAACCAGAACCCGCTGGCACTGGGCGTGGATGTGGTGGTGCACAGCGCGACCAAATTCTTGTCCGGGCACGGTGACGTGCTGGGCGGCGTGGTCTGCGGTGCTGAACCGTTGATGGCGCAGGTGCGCCACTACCGCGAGATCAACGGTGCGGCACTGGACCCGTTTTCTGCATACCTGATCATCCGTGGCATCAAGACCTTGGCCTTGCGGTTGCGCCAACAGCAAGCCAGTGCCCAGGTGCTGGCGCAGTACCTGAGCACCGAACCCTTGGTCGAGGCAGTCAACTACCCGGGTTTGCCTCAGCACCCCGGCCATGCAATTGCCGAGGCACAGATGCGCGGCTTTGGTGCCATCGTCAGCTTCGTACTCAAGGGCGGTATGCCCACGGTGGCCCGTTTACTGCCGCGCCTTAAGTACGCCCACCGGGCAGGTAACCTGGGTGCAGTGGAGACCATCTACGGCCCGGCCCGTACCACCAGCCATGTGGAGAACACCCTCGAAGAACGGCTGGCCTTGGGCATTTCCGAAGGGCTGGTGCGCATTTCGGTGGGCATCGAGGACACAGAAGACCTGCTGGCAGACCTTGCACAGGCCTGTGCATCGGTACGTCAGGAGTTAGCCGCAGCAAAGGAGTTGCATGGTGACGCCTATGCCTGCCTGGGCCAGGTGCAGGCCTGAGGCTGGCGCGTAGCACTCACCCGTTGTGGTGAGTGCCACTTCATGAAGTCGAACAAAAACAATATGCAAGGCAATTCGCTTCGCTCTGCCAAGACGAGGTCGTTGTAACGTCCTTGCCCGCCCACTTTCATGAGAAACCCACAATGTCCCTGCAAACAACGACAACGAGAAATGCTTCGACGCATAGCTTCAAACAGGACATGCAAACCCGCCATATCGTCATGCTGGCGCTGGGCGGTGTCATCGGTACCGGCCTGTTCCTGACATCGGGCTACACCGTCAACCAGGCTGGGCCGCTGGGCGCAGTGATTGCCTATATCCTCGGCGCGATCATGGTTTACCTGGTGATGATGTGCCTCGGTGAACTGGCGGTACATATGCCGGAAGTCGGCTCGTTCAGCAGTTATGCCACCCGCTACATAGGGCCGGGCACCGGCTATATGGTGGCCTGGATGTACTGGCTGACCTGGACCGTGGCCATCGGCTCGGAATTCACCGCTGCAGGCATCCTGATGGTGCGCTGGTTCCCTGACACGCCAGTGTGGATATGGAGCGCGCTGTTCGGCTTGGCGGTGTTCATCAGCAATATCATTTCGGTGCGTTCGTTTGCTGAAACCGAGTTCTGGCTGTCATTGATCAAGGTGCTGGCGGTGATCGCCTTCCTGGTGGTGGGCGGTGGTGCGATCCTGGGGGTGTTCGAGATTACCCAGGCGCACAGTGTCGGGCTCGGCAACTTCACCCGCGAAGGTCTGTTCCCCACAGGGTTCTGGTCGATCGCCATGACGTTGCTGGCGGTGGCCTTCGCGTTCTCTGGCACCGAGCTGATCGGCATTGCCGCCGGCGAAACCCGTGACCCGGAAAAAAACGTACCCAGGGCCATTCGCACCACGGTCCTGCGGCTGGCGCTGTTCTTCGTTGGCACCATTTTCGTGCTGGCCACCTTGTTGCCGCGTGAGCAGGCCGGTGTGGTCGAGAGCCCGTTCGTCATGGTGTTTGCAATGATTGGTATCCCCTACGCGGCGGACATCATGAACTTCGTGATCATCACGGCGTTGCTGTCCGCCGCCAACTCCGGGCTCTATGCCGCCGCACGCATGCTGTGGACCCTCAGTGACCAAGGCAACATGCCACAGCGATATGCCGCGCTGTCCCGTCGCGGCACGCCGTTCAATGCGATCGTGCTGAGCATGGCCGGCGGCATGGCTTCGCTGCTCAGCAGTGTGTTTGCCCCCGACACTATCTACCTGGCGCTGGTGTCGATTTCGGGTCTGGCAGTGGTGGTGGTGTGGATCAGTATCGCGGTCAGCCAGATGGCCTTCCGCCGTCATTACATCGCCAAGGGTGGTCGGCTCGAAGACCTCAAGTTCCGGGTGCGTGGCTACCCGTTCGTACCGCTGGCGGCGATATTCTGCTGTGTGCTTGCCTGTGTCGGCATCGCCTTCGACCCGGCGCAGCGCGTAGCCTTGTACTTTGGTTTGCCCTTTATTGCCTGGTGTTATCTGGCGTATTGGCTGACCCGCAGGTACCGCCAGCGTCGGCTGTTGCCGCTGGAAAACGTGGCGTCAGGTTCCGAGGCCGCCTGAGCGGAGTGATACTAGGCCACCGGAACGTTGCCACGAGAAACCGCCGATGACCCAGAAAACTTTGCCCCCCTTGAACTGGCTCAGAGCCTTCGAAGTGTCGGCGCGTTACCTGAACTTCACCCATGCAGCTGAGGAACTGCACCTGACTCAGGGTGCCGTGAGCCAGCAGATTCGCCATCTGGAGGGCCAGTTGGGGGTGGCGCTGTTCAAGCGCTTGCCGCGAGGGCTGGGGTTGACCGAAGAAGGTCAGTCCTACCTGCCGGTGGTGCAGGATGCGATAAGCCGCTTGGCGGTGGGTACCAACGAAATCTTTGGCCAACGCCAGCGTCGGCCGCTGAAGGTGCGTGGCAGCCTGTCGTTCCTGCACTTTTGGCTGGCACCACGGCTGGCCGATTTTCGCCGTTCGCAGCCGCAGGTGGACATCCGTTACATCAGCAACCTGTGGGTCAAGGAGCTGGACGCCGAGGATGACCTGGAAATCCGCTGGGGCAGCGGTCAGTGGGCCGGTGTGGAGGCGCAGCGCCTGACCCGCGATCTGCTGGTACCAGTCTGTTCGCCTGCGCTGATCGCCGACGCACCGCTACACGAGCCGCGCGACCTGGCCGGCGTTCCGTTGCTGCATGTGCTGGGTTACGAGGAAGGCTGGGGGTATTGGCTGGAGCGGGTTGGTGCTGATCAGGTCGACTCCTCTAGCGGCTTGCAGTTCGACACCTTGGTGGCGACCTTGCGCATGGCCGAATTGGGGTTGGGGGTGGCGTTGGCACGCTCGTCGCTGGTCGAGGACTTGCTGCAGGAGGGGCGGCTGGTCGCGCCGTTTGCCCAGCGCATCGAGGCGAGTGAGTCGTTTTACCTGGTACGTGGCCTGGGTGAGGCGTTGTCCACGGATGCCCAGGCCTTCAGCCACTGGTTGGTGGCGATGGCCCACCGTTAATCAAAAACATCTCTGGAGCTCTGATGCAGTACACATCCACGCGCGGCAACGAGATACGGGTCGATTTCCGCATGGCGCTGCTGTCCGGGCTGGCCGACGATGGCGGGCTCTACGTGCCCGCTACGGTGCCGACGTTCAGCCAGCAGGAAATAGCCAGCTGGTCCTGGTTACCCTTCGATGAACTGGCCTGGCGGGTGATGGCGCCGTTTGTCGGCGATACCCTCGATGAGCCCACCCTGAGGGCGTTGGTCAGCGACAGCTACCGCGGGTTCAAGCACCGTGGCATTGCGCCGTTGCAGCAGATTGGTCATAACGAATGGATCCTGCAGCTGTTTCACGGGCCGACGCGGTCCTCCAAGGATTTCGCTGCCCAGTTGCAGGCGCGGCTCATCCGCCATTTCCTGGGGGCCGATTGCGAGCGGGTCATGCTGGTCGGAGCCAGCAACGGCGATACGGCGGTGGCGGCTATCGAAGCATTGCGGCATTGCCCTGCGGCACGCTTGCTGGCGCTGTACCCCAACGCTGGTACGCCGGCCGACCGGGTGGCGGTAATGCGCAATGCGGTTTCCGAAAGCGTGAACTGTGTGGCGGTGAACGGCAGTTTCGATGACTGCCAGTCGCTGGTCTCGGCGCTGCTGCGTGCCTGGCCATGCCCCGGGCTGATTCCGGTGAGCTTCAACTCGACCAACTGGGTGGGCGTGCTGGCGCAGATCGTGTTCTATTTCCATGCGGCGCTGCAGTTGGGTGGCGGGGTACGGCCGGTGGGCTTCAGTATCCCTACCGCCAGTTTTGCCGAAATATACGCCGGGTTCCTTGCACAGAAAATGGGCTTGCCCATCAACCAGATCATTGTTTCAACCAACCGCAATGACGCCTTGCATCGGTTCATCCACTGCAACCGTTACAGCCGTGGCTCAACCCGTCAGACCTTGTCCCCTGTCATGGACTTCTCGCTGTTTTCCAACCTGGAGCGTTTCGTCTGGGAGCTGTATGACCGTGACGGAGAGGCAACCCGGGCGTTGATGGAGCACTTCGAGTCGTGTGGCGAGTTGAGCATCGGCAACCGTCAGTGGCTGCAGGCACGCATGCTGTTCGATTCCTATGCCGTGGACGATGCACTCACACGCGAGGAAATCGTCACGCTGTTCCAGGAGACCGGCTGCGCGGTAGACCCACATGCCGCCACCGGGGCATTTGCCGGGCGCCTGCACCGGCGCAACATCGGCGCACCGATCGTCACGCTGGGGCAATTCGCCCCGGAAAAGTCCGCCGCGCTGCTGGCAGAACTGGGGGCTTGGCATGGCGATTTGCCGGCCAGCAGCGGTGCCATCGCAAGCGCTGGTCCCCTGCTGGCGCCTGAGGACCTGGCGGGCGTGCAGGAATTACTGGCCCACTTGCAGGCAGCGCGATGAAGCGCATCCTCGACCCACTGGACGAGCGCATTCTCGCCGAACTCACTGCCAATGCACGCATTGCCCATGCTGAGCTTGGGCTCAAGGTCAACCTGTCGCGCAATGCGGTCCGCCAGCGCATCGAACGCCTGGAGCGCGACGGAGCCATCCAGGGGTATACCCTGCGTATGGGGGAGGGACGCCGACCAACATCGTTGATCAACGCGGTCATTTTCGTCTACCGCTATGACCGTATGCGCGGCGATGCGGTGCTTGATGCGCTGCGCCAGATTCCCGAGGTGATCCACTGTGAAGTGCTCAGCGGCGAGTTCGACCTGCTACTACGTGTCGAGGCGTCAAGCCCGGAGCGGGTGCACCATGTATGGAAGGAAATCGCTGCCATGCAAGGGGTCGAGAACACCGTGACTTCGTTTGTCCTGGCTGCGGTGATCTAAGCCGCGATCTGGCACCCGAGCGTCAACCACCCCACAACGCCGCCCGTGCTTGCGCCCGGGCGGCGTTGTGCGTTTCCGGCGCTGTTCTGAAGGGCATCGGGCAGTGGTCAGATTGGCCAGCAAATACAGCGGATTGCCATATTCAACTGGCATTGCCCGGCTCTTAGGCTTGTCCTCATCGACCCATCGCCTGGAAAGGACAGAAAACCATGACTGAATACAAGATCGCACTCGTTGGCTTTGGCGGCGTGAACCGTGCTCTGGCCCAACTGATCGCCGAGCGCAATGCGCGTTGGCAACAAGAGTTGGGCTTTGGCCTGAAAATTGTCGGTGTCACCGACCTGTTCCTGGGCTCGGCGATCGACCGTAATGGCCTGGATGCGGCCACTTTGGCTGCGCTACCCGCCCAGAAGGGGGCGTTGGCGCAGATCCCCCAAGGTTCGGCAGAGGCATTCAACGAGTCGGTGATCAAGCAGTCGGGTGCCGATATCATCGCCGAGGCCACATTCACCAATCCCAAGGACGGTGAGCCGGCGGCCACCTTCTGCCGCTGGGCGCTGGAAGCGGGCAAACACGTGGTCACCACCAACAAGGGGCCAATTGCCTTGCATGCCCAGGCGCTGAAGGCTTTGGCCAAGGCCAATGGCGTGGCGTTCGAATACGAAGGCGCCGTCATGAGCGGTACGCCCGTGCTGCGCATGGCGCGCCAGACCTTGGCTGGCGCCGGTCTTGTGGGCTTCGAGGGCATCCTCAACGGCACCTCGAACTATGTGTTGACGCGCATGGAGGAGGGGCTTGGTTTTGCCGAAGCAGTTGCCCAGGCACAAGCGCTTGGCTATGCCGAGGCGGACCCTAGCGCCGATGTGGAAGGTTATGACGTGCGCCTGAAAGTGGTGATTCTCGCCAACGAACTGCTTGGCGCCTGCCTACAGGTGAGCGATGTTGCTTGCAGCGGCATCAGCAAACTCGACAGTGCAGCGATCCAGCAAGCGCAGGCTTCGGGCCAGCGCTGGAAACTGATCGGCAGCGCCAGCCGTGATGCGGATGGTTCAGTGCATGCCAGCGTCCAGGCGCGCCTGTTACCTGGCAACCACCCCTTGGCGGGTATTTCTGGCGCTACCAACGCAGTTGCGTTCAACACCGAGTTGCTGGGCGATGTGACGGTGTCCGGCCCGGGGGCAGGCCGTATCGAGACTGCATTCGCGCTGCTGTCGGATATCGTCGCCATCCACGCCGTGAGCCGCTCGGCCTAAGGAGCAGTGTTCATGAGCCTGACATCCGTATCCCGGGTTGCCGCACAGCAACCCGCCTTGATCGATGTATACAGCCCCTTCGACGGTGGCCTGATCGGCAGCGTTGCCAACCTGACGGCCGATGCCGTGCCAGGCCTGCTCGCACGAGCCCGTCAGGGCGTGGACGAAAGTGCCGCGCTGCCGCGGCACCGTCGCGCCAGCATTCTTGAACAAGCTGCCCGCCTGATCGAGCGCGATGCTGCCGATTTTGCCGGGCTGATCGTCGACGAAGCGGGCAAGACGCTGCGCCAGGCCGAGAAGGAGGTGAAACGCTGCATCAACACCCTCAAGCTGTCCGCCGAGGAAGCACGGCGTAACGCGGGTGAAGTGGTGCCCTTCGATGCCTATGAAGGCTCCGAGACGCGCCAGGGCTGGTTTACCCGCGAGCCGCTGGGGCTGATCCTGGCCATCACACCCTACAACGACCCGCTCAACTTGGTGGCGCACAAGCTGGGGCCAGCGATTGCTGGGGGCAATGCAGTCATCCTGAAGCCCTCGGAGCTGGCCCCGCTTTCAGCTTTGAAGCTGGTGCAGTACCTGGTCGCTGCAGGGCTGCCGGAGACCGTCGTCACGGTAGCCACGGGTGGTGCCGAGCTGGGCAAGGCGCTGGTGTCCATACGTGAGGTGCGGATGATTTCCTTCACGGGCGGTTTCGCCACAGGCGAACAGATTGCCCGTGGGGCAGGCTTGAAAAAGCTTGCCATGGATCTGGGGGGTAACGCCCCAGTGCTGGTTCTCAAGGACTGCGACCTCGATGCCACTGTCGAGTCATGTGTGTCCGGTGCGTTCTGGGCAGCCGGTCAGAATTGCATCGGCACCCAGCGCATCCTGGTGGATGCGTCGATCTATGAAGCTTTCCGCCAGCGCTTCGTGGCCCTGACCCAGGCGATGGTAGTGGGCAATCCAGGCCTGCTCGAAACCGACATGGGACCGATGATCAGCGAGGCGGCGGCCCGGCAGATAGAGGAGCGCGTGAACCAGGCGCTTCAAGGCGGTGCTCGCTTGCTCTGCGGCCATCGGCGGCAAGGCGCTATCTATCCGCCGACCGTGCTGGAAGGCATTGACCATGCAAGCCGGCTGTGGCGTGAAGAGGTGTTCGCCCCAGTGGTGATGCTGGCGCCCTTCGACGATATCGAGCAGGCGGTGGCACTGGCCAATGCTCCGGAATACAGCCTGCACGCCGGTGTGTTCACCCGCGATCTGTCCTTGGCATTGAGCCTCGCGAAGCGCATCGAGGCCGGCGGGGTGATGATCAACGACTCGTCAGACTACCGCTTCGATGCCATGCCATTTGGTGGCTCCAAATATGGCAGCCTTGGGCGCGAAGGGGTGCGGTTCGCTTACGAGGATATGACCCAGCCCAAGGTCGTGTGCCTCAACCAGTTGTGCTGAGCGGAGGAACCTTGATGATCGAAAGGTACGGGGTAGGCCAGCGGATGGCGTTGGCCGTCAGCTACAGGGGCCTGTTCGAAACGGCCGGTGTGGTTGCCGACGACCTGCAACAGGATGTGCAGGGGCAGTTGCGCCAGGTGCTGACCACCATCGACGGGCTGATGGCAGAGGCTGGCGTTGCCAAGGACCAGCTGACGCGGGTTCAGTTGTGGATCGCCGACTACCGACACTTCGATAGGGTTAACGAGGTGTACGACGCCTGGTTGCGGGGCTGTGCCAAACCGGCACGGGCCTGCGTTGGCGCCGACCTGGGGGAGGGTTACTTGATCGAGGTGCAGGTCTTTGCCGTGGTTGCTGTGGCCCCTGAACTGTAGTGCCCTGGGCCGCGCCTCAACGCAACAGCCGTGGCACCACCCTTACGTAGATAAGCTCGAAAGCCAGCTCTATCAATGTCTGGGTAATCACGGCTGCTGCCGCCAACCCGCGCATTTCTTCGGGTAATGCCAGCGCCAGTGGCAACACCACCAGCGAGTTGCGCGTTGCGGCGCTAAAAGTGACCGAGCGTGCTTCAGTGACTGGCAAGCGCATGAGGTGCGCCGAGAGAAGGCCAAGCATCGGTGCCAGTAGCATGAAACCGATGTACACCGGAATCACCGGCAGCAACCGTTCGAAATCCCGCAGTACCACGGCAATCTGCGAAGCGATCACGACTACCAGTACCAAGGCCATTGCGGGTACCGGCAGCCACGCCCAGGCATCGTTCCAGGCAGAGACCGCACGGGAGTGACGGGCGCCGGCACTGGTGAGCACGGCAAGCGCCATCGGTAACACGATCAGCAGCACGAAGGCTTCCACGAACGGTGTGATGGAAATGGCCACATCATGGCTGCCACCCAGCATCAGCGCCAGGTACACCGGCAACAGCACCAGTTGCAGCAACAGCAGCACGGGGGTGGCGGCCAGGGTCAGGCGTGAGTCGCCTTTGCCGATGTGGGTGAACACCACCACGTAGTCGATGCACGGCGTCAGCAGCACCAGGAGGGCGCCGACGAGTATCGCCGGGTGTGCCACCAGCCCACGGGTGATGGCCCATACCAGCAGCGGCACGAGGATGAAGTTGGCCAGCAGCAGGGCGATGATGAAGCGCCGGTTGCCCAGGCCTTGGCGCAGGTCGAGGAAAGGGATCTGCAGGAACATCGCGTACATCAGCACGGCGATGGCGGGTGTGACCAGGGCTTCCAGATGGCGTGCAGTGTCGCTGGCCAGCAGGCCCGAGGCGACGGCGCAGAGCACGGCAGCGAAGTAGATCGGGATCTGTTGGGTTTCGAGCTGTTCTCTGGTCAAGGTTGGCCCTGTGTCCGTTGGTGGAAAAGGGACACAGGTTAATACGCTTTGCCCCTTGAGGGTGCGCTTTCAAATACTCGCCAGGCCTGTCAACCTGCGCTCAACCAGTCCACTTCCCGCTCCTGAATGACCAAGGTCACATCACCTTGATGAGCGGTAGGGTAAGAAGCCAGAAAGGCGCCGACGGGGTACATGTAATGGGCCTCGACGGGGTGCCCTTCGGCACTTGCCAATTGGACATCGCACTCAGAACCCTCGCACTGTGCCAGGTTGAATGGTTGACCACTCTGGATATCGGTCAGCTTCCACAGGCCTGGATCATTGTCAGTTATGGGCTCAGCTGTTATCAAACCGTTGGGGTTGCTAAAAATGCCTTCACCAAAATGCTTGCCGCTGCGCACATAGAGCCTGTAGCCGTTATCGAAATGGCGAAAGTACAGTAGCAGTGGCAATTCGGCGGGGCCTTTGTCAAAAGTGATCATCCCGGAGTTTTTGCCCAGCTCCCAGTCCTCTTCCGAGCAATCAAGCATGCCTATTGCACGACTGCCATCGAGGCCGGGGCCGACCCCATCGATGGGGTTGCTGAGGATAATGGGACCCGTGCAGATGCTGCCGAGTGTATTGAGTGGGCAGCCGGCTATCTGCAGAACTGCGGTGAATGACAGTGATTTATGATCTGTCATGGCGTGTCTCCGAAGGGGGCAAGAAGCGGCAAGTTAATCCGATCTTGGTGGTGCCCCCATTCGGAACCTGTTCCGTGCAGTGGCGGTAAACGAAAAAGCCCGGCACTATGCCGGGCTTTTCCACTTCAGGCTGGTGCCAATCAGTTGCCGTAAACCGGCAGCTTCTTGCAGATGGCCTTGACCTTTTCACGTACGGCGTCGATCACCGCCTCGTTGTTCAGGTCTGCCAGGATGTCGCAGATCCAGCCAGCCAGTTCCTTGCACTCGGCTTCCTTGAAACCACGGGTGGTGACGGCTGGGGTGCCGAAACGCAGGCCCGAGGTGACGAACGGCGAACGTGGGTCGTTCGGTACCGAGTTCTTGTTCACGGTGATGAAGGCTTTGCCCAGAGCGGCGTCAGCGTCCTTACCGGAGATTTCCTGCTTGATCAGCGACAGCAGGAACAGGTGGTTCTGGGTACCACCGGAAACCACGTCGAAACCACGCTCGATGAACACGCTGGCCATGGCCTGGGCGTTCTTCACGACCTGCTGCTGGTAAGCCTTGAACTCAGGCTGCAGGGCTTCCTTGAAGCAGATGGCCTTGGCAGCGATGACGTGCTCCAGCGGGCCGCCCTGGGCACCCGGGAAGACAGCGGAGTTCAGCTTCTTCTCGATGTCGGCGTTGGCACGGGCCAGGATCAGGCCGCCGCGCGGGCCGCGCAGGGTCTTGTGGGTAGTGGTGGTGACCACGTCGGCGAACGGTACCGGGTTCGGGTACACGCCAGCGGCAACCAGGCCGGCAACGTGGGCCATGTCGACGAACAGGTAGGCACCGACTTTGTCGGCGATCGCGCGGAAACGGGCGAAGTCCAGAACCTGCGAGTAGGCCGAGAAGCCGGCAACGATCATTTTCGGCTTGTGTTCTACAGCCAGGCGCTCGACTTCGTCGTAGTCGATCAGGCCGTTGCCGTCGATGCCGTACTGGATAGCGTTGTACAGCTTGCCCGAGGAGCTGACCGAAGCACCGTGGGTCAGGTGGCCGCCGTGGGCCAGGCTCATGCCCAGGATGGTGTCACCGGCCGACAGCAGGGCCAGGTAGACGGCAGCGTTGGCCTGGGAGCCGGCGTGCGGCTGGACGTTGGCGTAGTCGGCGCCGAACAGTTCCTTGGCGCGGTCGATGGCCAGTTGCTCGACGACGTCGACGTACTCGCAACCACCGTAGTAGCGCTTGCCTGGGTAGCCTTCGGCGTACTTGTTGGTCAGCACCGAGCCCTGGGCTTCCATGACTGCCGGGCTGGTGTAGTTTTCCGAAGCGATCAGCTCGATATGCTCTTCCTGGCGCAGGGCTTCTTGCTGCATGGCTTCGAAGAGCTCGGCGTCGTACTTGGCAATGGTCAAATCACGGCTGAACATGGCGGTCCTCAAGGATCGGGGGTGAGTTAGGCGGGCATTCTAACCGATTGACTCGCGGCTGGCATATGAAGTGGCATCAAGTCGCGGACCAATGGGCTTCATGTTGCATCCCGCGCCATGTATGGGCTGGGCGGGCATTCAAGTTGACTTGTAAGTCCGGTTTTTGGGGCGCCTGGCGGCGATGAGGCCGGTGCAGGCAGCATCAATGGAACATGAACAACGTCTCGTTGGCGAACTGCGCCTCGAACTGATGCGCAGGCATCGGCCGCCCGAACAGGTAGCCCTGCACTTCGTCGCAACCGTGCTCACGCAGGAACTCCAGCTGTTCGTGGGTTTCCACCCCCTCGGCGATCACCGCCAGGTTCAGGCTGTGGGCCATGGCGATGATCGCCCGGGCAATCTGCGCGTCCTGTTCGCCTTCTGGCAGGCCATCGACGAAGGTTCGGTCGATCTTCAGCACGTCGATGGGGAATTGCTTGAGGTAGTTGAGCGACGAGTAGCCAGTGCCGAAGTCGTCCACGGCAATGCTCAGACCGAGGTTTTTCAGGCTGGCCAGAATCTGCAGCGCCTCGTTCACTTCGCGCATCAGGATACTTTCGGTCAGCTCCAGTTCCAGGCATGCCGGTGGCAGCCCGCTTTCCTCAAGAATGGTGGCAATCCGCGTGCCCAGCTGGCCGTCGGAGAACTGCCGCGTCGAAATATTCACCGACACCTTCGGTACCCGCACCTTGGCCTTGTGCCAGGCCTTGAGCTGGCGGCTGGCCTCACGCAGCACCCAGTCGCCCACGTCCACCACCAGGCCCAGCTCCTCGATCACCGGGATGAAGTCGCCCGGTGGCACCAGGCCGCGGGTCGGGTGGCGCCAGCGCAGCAGCGCCTCGGCACCGGTCAGGCGCTTGCCGTCACCGCTGAACTGCGGCTGGTAGTAAAGGATGAACTCGTTCTGCTCCATGGCATGGCGCAGGTCGCTTTCCAGCTCCAGGCGTTCCAGGGCACTGGCGTTCATCTCGGCCTGGTAGAACTGGAAGTTGTTCTTGCCGCGTTCCTTGGCGTGGTACATGGCAGTGTCGGCGTTTTTCATCAGCTGGCTCAGCTCGCTGCCATCCTGCGGGCTGAGGGCAATGCCGATACTGGCAGTGACGAAGAACTCGCGGTTTTCCAGCACGAACGGGCGCACCAGGCTGCCAAGGATGTTCTCGGCCACGTGAATGGCGCGGTTCAAGGCCATTTCGCGGGTGGGGCGCGGTTGCAACAACAAGGTGAATTCGTCACCGCCCATGCGTGCCACAGTGTCATCGTCGTCCACGCAGGCCAGCAGGCGCAGGGCCATGTCCTTGAGCATGCGGTCGCCGGCCGCATGGCCAAGGGAATCGTTGATCGGCTTGAAGCGGTCCAGGTCGAGGAACATCAGCACCACCCAGGCCTTTTGCCGCTCGGCCTGCTGCAGGGCGTTGTAAAGCCGGTCCTGGAACAGCGTGCGGTTGGGCAGGTGGGTGAGGGCGTCGTAGTAGGCCAGGCGGTGAATGCGCTGCTCGCTGGCCTTGCGCTCGCTGATGTCGGTGAAGAAGCACACGTAGCTGGCCAGGTCGCCTTCGTCGTCCAGTACTGCGGTAATGCCGACCCAGGCCGGGTAGTGGTCGCCGTCTCGGCGCTTGAGCCACACCTCGCCCTCCCAGCTGCCGCGCTGGTGCAGTTGTTTGACCACGTAGCGCAGGTGGCCTTCCTGCTGTTCGTCCACGGTAAGCATGCCCGGCAACTGGTCGAGCACGTCGCTGACGGCATAGCCACTGACGCGGCTGAACGCCTCGTTGGCCTGGACGATATAGCCGGCCGGGTCGGTAATGAGAATCGCCGACGTCGAGTGCTCGAACACCGTTGCGGCCATGCGCAGGTCTTTCTCCGCACGGCGTTGCTGGCTGATGTCGCGGCCTACCCCGAGAACGCCCTCAAAGCGCTGATCATCGTCCCACACCAGTACCAGGCGCAGCTCGATGGGGATCTTGCGGCCATCGGCGCGCAGGCAGTCGAACAGGAACAGCTGCGTTGGCAGCTGGCTGCGTAGCTGCGCCAGTTGGGCAGTGTCACCCATGGCGTTGCTGACGCGTTCCATCAGGCTGTAGATGCCGGTGAGCTGGGCCGGGTTGGCGATGATCGACTGCCAGCCGTTGGCGAAGATCCAGTCGGCCTGGTAGCCCAGCACGCTTTGTACCGAAGGGCTGACATAATTGAGCCTGAGCTGGCTGTCGGTGGAGAAGATCACGTCGCTGATGCTTTCGGCGAGCATGCGGTAGCGTTGCTCACTGTCGCGCAGTGACTGGCTGGCTTCGATCTGCACCGTGACGTCCTTGCCTACGCCAATGATGCGCGTCACCAGGCCTTCGGCGTCGCGGGTCAGTACCTGCTCGCGAATGTCGTAGCAGCGCCAGCCACCGTCACGGTGGCGGAAGCGCAATTGGCAGTGCAGCGGCTGGTCATGGCCGTTGTCGCGCTGTTGCTGGCGCAGGGCCTGGTAGTGCGCGGCGTCTTCGGGGTGCAGCAGCAGTTCCCAGAAACGATCGCCCATCTGTGCCAGCTCGGTACGGTCATAGCCCAGTGTCTGCCCGAGGTGGCGATTGCTGAAGATCATCCGCTGGCTCTGCACGTCCTGCACGTACAACTGGTCGGGCACGGTGCGGACCACGTCCGACCAGAAACTTTCGCGCTCCAGCAGCGACAGCTCCACCCGCTTGCGGCTGGTGATGTCACTGATGCTGAGGATTACCGCCTGGTAATCACGACGTTGCAGTGGCAGGCGTGCCATCAGCCACAGGTGCAGCTCGCCGCCCAATGGCGCTGGCAGGCGCACCTCCAGCTCCAGCAACTGGCGTTGCTCGATCAGTGCGTCGATCAGTTGCATGCCGACACTGTCGCGGCCATCGCCGGTGCCGTCGATCAGCCGCTGCCAGGCACCTTCGTGGCAGTCGATGTTCAGCAGCTGGCGCGCCACCTGGTTGATTTCGGTGATCTTCAGCTCCAGCAGCAGCGAACGGCGCAGGTTCGGGTCCAGAGCCAGGCTGTGCTTGAGTGCGGCGCGGTTGCGCAGGTGGTAGCGATCGAGCTTACCGGGCAGGCTGGACAGGTCGAGCACGCAGAGGGCCACGCCAGTGCCTTCGAAGATTTCCTGGTAGCGCCGGCGGTCTTCCTGCAGCGCGCGCTGGCGGCGGCGCATGTTGATCAGCGCCAGCACCGGCAGTAGCGCGCAGAACAATACCAGCAGGCATTTGCCGATCAGCGCCGGCAGCAACTTCTGCTGCGTCAGCTTGGCGTCGAACAGGCCACGCAACTGCCAGGTACTGTTGTCGATGAACGCCAGCATCACGCTTTGCAGCGGCTCGCTGCCGCTATCGGTCGGCTCATGGCGCTGCAGCACTTCGCCGCTGCGGCTGTTTTCCAGCAGCCACAGCGGGTGGCCGCCACCATCGAGGTGGACGGTGAGCTCGCGGTAATAGTCCCGCGACAAACGCAGCAACCAGTAGCCGCGGTCCTGCTCAGCGGCCTGACGCAGCAGCAGGTACAAGGTGCGGTTGTCGGCCGAGTTGGTGAAGAAGTAGGGGCGGCCCTGGTTCAGCATAAACAGCTCGTCAAGCATCTGGCGGTCGGGGCTGCCGGCCAGGCTGTCGGCGCGCAGTTGCCCGGCGTTGTCTAGCCAGGCAATGCTCTGCAGGGCTGGCAGGCGCTCGCGCAGGGTCGTCAACAGGCTGGGCAGGGCAGCGGGCGTCGGTGCGTTGACATAGGGCTGCACCACGTTCACCGCCTGCTGCGCCTTGAACGCCATGTTCAGGCTCAGGTGGTCAGCCAGCTCTGCGGTGGCGTCCAGGCTCTGTTTGCGCAGGTCGGCCTGGGTGTGGTTGAACTGGGCGAACAGCTGCCACAGCAGCAGGCCCAGCAGGATCAGGGCCAGCAGCGCCAGCGCACCCTTGATCGACCCGCGCAGGGTGGAGGCGGGTGTTTTGGGCGTGGAACGCAGTGACGACGGATGAGTGAGATTGGTCAAGCGTTGATCCTGCGATTGGGCTGGCGATGGCAGGGACGGAGCTGCACGGTGTGTGCCGGTGTCCGGCTGCCGCACCGCGGTGGCGCACTATAAGGCCGGATACCTGAAACCGGCTAGCATGCCTAGGATTATGGCAAAGTGCCAGTCGCATAGACCTATGGCGGCTGCCCGGTGGTTCGGCAAGCCCCTGCAACCTGTGCGAGAATAGCGCCCGCAATACATGACAACGCTTCGGAGATGTTCGCTTTTGGTTACTCACTTTTCCTCCAATGGCCTCGATTCCGCCTGCGGGCGCAGCAGTCAGACCCTTGTCAGCACTGCCGTGACCGAGGACGTATCCTGCAAGTCTTGCCAGCGTTCGCTGGGCAAACCCGAGGCGGCCACTGCCGCCAAAAGCAAAGCCCCATCGCTGGCTGAACTGCGCAAGACCGCCAAGGCGGCAGCAGAGCCGGCGGTTGCCGCAGCTGAAGCCAAGCCTGCTGCCAAGGTTGCCAGCACGGCGCCAGCGGCTGCCAAGCCGGCCAAGGTCGCTGAGCAGCAGCCTGCCCGCAGCGGTGGCTTCAGCGTGAAATCCGCCTGGGCCGCGCGCCTGGCCGAGCAGGGCGACCGTTGCCGCTTGCCGCGGGGCAAGGCCAAGCAGCGGCACGTCTGAGCCAATTCGGCTGCTGTGCCGGCCCTTTCGCGGCTAAAGCCGCTCCCACAGGTACTGTGTTGCCCTTGATGGCAGTGATACCCCGTGGGAGCGGCTTTAGCCGCGAAGAGGCCGGCAAAGGCAATGGATTCCTAACGGGGATCTTCCCCACCAGCGCCTCCTCCTATGCAACGCTGCGCGTTGGCGTAGAATGGTCGACTTTGTTCAATACACCCCGTAAACACATCCCTCTGGCCAACAAGCGCCGGGGCGAGCGTCGATGTCTTTACCTATCTGATTAGAGGGCTTGGTTTTGGCTCAATACGTCTACACCATGCATCGGCTGAGCAAGGTCGTGCCGCCGAAGCGGGAAATTCTCAAGAACATTTCCTTGTCGTTCTTCCCGGGCGCCAAAATTGGCGTGCTCGGCCTGAACGGCGCCGGTAAATCGACCCTGCTGCGCATCATGGCGGGCGTCGACAAGGAATTCGACGGCGAAGCCCGTCCGATGCCCGACATCAACGTTGGCTACCTGCCACAGGAGCCGCAACTGGACCCGAACAAGTCGGTCCGTGAAGTGGTCGAGGAAGCGGTCAGCGTGATCAAGGACGCCCAGGCTCGCCTGGACGAGGTCTACGCGGCCTACGCCGAACCGGATGCCGACTTCGACAAGCTGGCCGCCGAACAGGCCAAGCTGGAAGCCATCCTGCAGGCCGCCGACGGCCACAACCTGGAGCGCCAGCTGGACGTTGCCGCCGATGCACTGCGCCTGCCAGCCTGGGACGCGCGCATCGAACACCTGTCCGGTGGCGAGAAGCGCCGTGTGGCCCTGTGCCGCCTGTTGCTGTCGGCCCCGGACATGCTGCTGCTCGACGAACCAACCAACCACCTGGACGCCGACTCGGTAGCCTGGCTGGAGCGCTTCCTGCACGACTTCCCGGGCACTGTGGTTGCGATCACCCACGACCGTTACTTCCTCGACAACGTCGCTGGCTGGATCCTGGAGCTGGACCGCGGCGCGGGTATTCCGTACGAAGGCAACTACTCGGGTTGGCTGGAAGCCAAGTCGGACCGTCTGGCCCAGGAATCCAAGCAGCAGAGCGCCCACGAAAAGGCCATGAAAGAGGAACTGGAATGGGTGCGCAAAGGCGCCAAGGCCCGCCAGTCCAAGTCCAAGGCTCGCTTGCAGCGTTTTGAAGAAATGCAGTCGCAGGAATTCCAGAAGCGCAGCGAAACCAACGAGATCTACATCCCGGCTGGCCCTCGCCTGGGCGACAAGGTCATCGAGTTCAAGAACGTCACCAAGGGCTACGGCGACCGCGTGCTGATCGACAACCTGTCGTTCTCCATGCCGAAAGGCGCCATCGTCGGCGTGATCGGTGGTAACGGTGCCGGTAAATCGACCCTGTTCCGCATGCTGATGGGCAAGGAGCAGCCGGACTCGGGCAGCATCGAAATCGGTGAAACCGTGCAACTGGCTTGTGTCGACCAGAGCCGCGAAGACCTGGACGGCGGCAAGACTGTATTCCAGCAGGTTTCCGACGGTTCCGACATGATCCGCATCGGTAACTACGAGATTCCGTCGCGTACCTACGTTGGCCGCTTCAACTTCAAGGGTGGCGACCAGCAGAAGTTCGTCAAGGACCTGTCCGGTGGTGAGCGTGGCCGCTTGCACCTGGCCCTGACCCTGAAGGAGGGTGGTAACGTCCTGCTGCTTGACGAACCGTCCAACGACCTCGACGTCGAAACCCTGCGTTCGCTGGAAGAAGCCCTGCTGGACTTCCCGGGCGCCGCGATCGTGATTTCCCACGACCGTTGGTTCCTGGACCGTGTGGCTACCCACATCCTGGCGTATGAAGACGACTCGAACGTGGTGTTCTTCGAAGGTAACTACACCGAGTACGAAGCCGACCGCAAGAAGCGCCTGGGCGATGCTGCTGCCCAGCCGCACCGTGTACGGCACAAGAAGCTGGCCCAGTAAGCCAGTGGTTTGATGCACAAGAATGGGGCCCTCGGTGGCCCCATTTTTGTGCCTGTTGGTAGGTGCGAGCTTGTCTGTAGAGGCGGTACTGCGGTACCAATTTGTATACACTTATAGAAAACGCACCAAATAATTTCAAAAAAACGACATTCCGCCCTATTCCGGTGCGATTGCTTCTTGGTACATTCCTGAAAAAACCAATAAGTCCAAACCCTTCGGTGAGATGTCTACCATGATCGAATCTGTCGACAATTTCCTTGCGCGCCTGCAACAGCGTGACCCAGGCCAACCCGAATTCCACCAGGCGGTGGAAGAGGTCCTGCGCACCCTGTGGCCCTTCCTTGAGGCCAACCCCCATTACCTGCAGTCCGGCATTCTTGAGCGTATGGTCGAGCCGGAGCGTGCGGTGCTGTTCCGTGTTTCCTGGGTCGATGACCAGGGCAAGGTGCAGGTCAACCGCGGCTACCGCATCCAGATGAGCAGCGCCATTGGCCCGTACAAAGGCGGCTTGCGTTTCCACCCGTCGGTGAACCTCAGCGTGCTGAAGTTCCTGGCCTTCGAGCAAGTGTTCAAGAACTCCCTGACTTCGCTGCCCATGGGCGGCGGCAAAGGCGGCTCGGACTTCGACCCGAAAGGCAAGAGCGACGCTGAAGTGATGCGTTTCTGCCAGGCATTCATGAGCGAGCTGTACCGCCACATCGGCGCCGACTGCGACGTACCGGCTGGTGACATCGGCGTGGGTGCCCGCGAAATCGGCTTCATGTTCGGCCAGTACAAACGCCTGGCCAACCAGTTCACTTCGGTGCTGACCGGCAAGGGCATGACCTACGGTGGCAGCCTGATCCGCCCGGAAGCTACCGGCTATGGCTGCGTGTATTTCGCCGAAGAAATGCTCAAACGCCAGGACAAGCGTATCGACGGCCGCCGTGTGGCGGTGTCGGGGTCGGGTAACGTCGCCCAGTACGCTGCACGCAAGGTCATGGACCTGGGCGGCAAAGTGATCTCGCTGTCTGACTCCGAAGGCACCCTGTACGCTGAAGCTGGCCTGACCGACGCTCAGTGGGACGCATTGATGGAACTGAAGAATGTCAAGCGTGGCCGCATCAGCGAACTGGCCGAGCAGTTCGGCCTGGAGTTCCGCAAGGGCCAGACCCCGTGGAGCCTGCCGTGCGACATCGCCCTGCCGTGCGCTACGCAGAACGAACTGGGCGCCGAAGATGCCCGCACCCTGCTGCGTAACGGCTGCATCTGCGTGGCCGAAGGCGCGAACATGCCGACCACGCTGGAAGCTGTGGATATCTTCCTGGATGCTGGCATCCTGTACGCCCCGGGTAAAGCCTCCAACGCCGGCGGTGTGGCCGTGTCGGGCCTGGAAATGTCGCAGAATGCGATGCGCCTGCTGTGGACCGCCGGTGAAGTGGACAGCAAGCTGCACAACATCATGCAGTCGATTCACCATGCCTGTGTGCACTACGGCGAAGAGGCCGATGGCCGCGTCAACTACGTAAAAGGTGCGAACATCGCCGGCTTCGTGAAAGTGGCGGATGCGATGCTGGCGCAAGGGGTGGTCTGATTCGAGACTGCTGGGGCCGCTTTGCGGCCCATCGCGACGCAAGGCCGCTCAGGATGCGCGATCACTCAGGCTATCGCGGTCCCTGGGGCGGCCTTGCGTCGCGATGGGCTGCAAAGCAGCCCCAAGGGCCCTCAGCTTTCACCCTCAATTTCAAGTATCTCGATCACCTGGTCCCCCACCGGCCGCCGCCAGACCACCTCATCCCCAGGCCCTGCGCCCAGCAACGCCCGCCCCAACGGCGAGCCCCAATTAATCAGACCCCGGCCCGCATCCGCTTCATCCTCGCCCACCAACTGCACCACCTGTTCCTGATCTTGCGCATCCACAAACCGCACCCGGCTACCAATCTGCACCTTGCTGCGTGAAGTCGCTGTCGGCACCACTTGGGCACTCTGCACCCGCGCACTGAAATAACGCAGGTCCCGCTCGGTCTCGGCCAGCCGCTGTTTGTCGGCACGCTCACCCTGCGCCTGTAGTTCACTGCGCAGGGCATTCAGTTCGGCCACGCGCGCCTGCAAAAGGCGCAGGCCGTTGGCAGTGACGTAGTTGGGTTGTTCGCTGACGCGGCGCTCGACGGGCGGGTCGGCCTGGTCGGCAGCCTGGTCTTCGTTGACGAATGCTCGGCTCATGCTGGGCCTCCTTGTGCTGAAGACCAGCATGGCAGGCCGCCGGTTTCAAGGGATGTCCGTTTGCGACTGACTTAGTTGTGGCGATAGGCTTTTGCGGCACCGCGATCCTTTTCCTGTTGCCACTCGCGGTCGCGCTGGTCCCAGAAGCGTTCGTGGTATTCGCGTTGCTCTTCACTGTTCTGCATGGCCTGGCACTGGCGGAAGCCATCGTCCCAGCCAGTTTCATACTGGCGCTCGTGCAGGTAGCGCGGCACATCCTTGCGGAAGTTGCCGGCCATCATGCCGGCTGCCTGGTGGCCGCTGCTGCAACCGTCCTGGAAACCGTCGGCATAGGCGGGGGGGTAACCGTGATTGAGCATTTGTTCGTGGGTGGTCTCGCAACCAGACAGCAACAACGCAATGCACACGCCGAACCAGTACCGCGACATAACCACAAAGCCCTCCAGTTGATGCTGGCAAGTCTAGGTGGCTATTTGTCGGGGAGGTGTCAAAACAGTGTCAAAGACTTGGTTGGGTCACCCAGGCAAACGGCAGTCTTCAGTAGTGATACCACTTCAGCTCCAGCATCACCTCGTTCTGCGCCGTGGCCAAATGGCTGAACGCGCGCGAAGCACTCAACCGCAACCCCAGGTTCTGGCTGAGTTCCCATTGCTGGTTCAGGCTCACACTGCGGCGTACCTCACCATTGGTGAAGTAGTCGCCCTTGGCTTCCAGCGTCATGTTGCCCAGCCCATTGCGCCACAGCAGCCCGCCGTTGAACCCGGCCGCCGGGGCGATGAATTCGGCGAAGTCGTTGTGGTGCTCGACCCGCACCGTGCCCAAGGCAAAGCCCAGCAAACCATCGGCCAGCTGCCAGGTGCCACCGGCGCCACCATTCACGTGGCTTACCAGTACCTCGTCATCATGCTTGCCCGGCACCCGTTCCAGCCCCCCTGCCACCTGCCATGACCAAGGCTTGAGCAGTTCGTTGCGCGGGGTAAGCGAGCGAATGGTGGCCAGGTCCAGGCGCTGTACCTGCCAGTCATTGCCTTCGTACTGGCGAACTTTCAACTGCAGGATTTCAATCTGCGCCCCCAGAGGGAAGCCATAGGCGTTGTCGTTCAGGTCGTGGTAGGCCATGCGCAGGCCGTATTCTGCGTAGGCACGGTCTTCGCGGGTGCCCACGCCCAGTTGCCAGGTGCGTGAGTCATGGCCGTCCTCGGGCAGGCCCGGGCGCTCGATCTGCAGGGGCGGGGGCGGGTTGCTGTTGATCGCGCGCAGCAACTCGAAGCTGCGCTTCGCTTGCCCAGGGTCACGCTCCTGGCCATTGGCCCGGTAGCGCTCCAGGCGATACGCGGCATCTTGTACCAACGCCTGGCGTTCGCGGGGCAGGGCCTTGAAGTCGGGGTTCTGCAGTTGCGCGGTGTCTGCACTCACGGCCAGCACCTGGCGCTTCTCGTCGTGGTTGAGCGGCTCGGCGCGGGCCAGCAATTCACGCTCGCGCGACGGGCGGTAGGTTTCGCTGGCGACCATGCCGGACTGCTTCACGGCCTTCACCGTGTCGGTGGGGATGGCAGTCAGCGGGAACTGCGAGGTCAGGTCCAGGCCCGGCCGGGCCACTTGCAGCAGCTCCAGCAGGCGGTACGAGCAGTTTTCGTCGAAGAAGAAATAGTCGAACTGGATCTGTTTCAGCTCCCATACGTGTTCAACCATGCGCCCGGTTTCTTCCGGGGTCAGGTCTAACTGGTATTCCCACAGGTCGCGGTTTTCCAGGCTGCGGTATTCGGAGAGCTTTTCCTGGTAGGGCATCAGTGCGAACAGCCCCGGGTAGCCGCCCATCAGGCCCTTCCAGGCGTACAGGATGCTGTTGTCGCTGCCTTCGATGTAGGCACCGAAGTTGATCGCGTAGCTCAGCAGCGTTGTGTCGTCGCTGCGGGTGTTGGACTGGTCGATGCGCAGCAGGGTGTGGCCGAACATCGAAGAGGGGCTGTTCAGGTAGGCCGCCGGGAAGATCAGCGCGGCGCTGTGCGGGTCGATCGACTGGTACCAGGTCTTGAACTCCTGGCAGTCCGGTTGTGGCAAGCCTTGCAGGCTCAACTGCTCGCGTAGCCAGCGGGTGCGCGCCGGAAACACGCACTGGGCGTGCTTGTCGCCTAGGCTGGCCGGGGCGTACAGCGCTTCGAGCGTGGCTTGCAGTTCTTGGTCGGGGTGGTGCGCGCCGTCCTTGGCAAGGAAGAACGCATCGTCGTCCACATAGCTGCGCCAGCCGCCGAGCTTGGCTGTTTCGTAATGGCCCAGGGCAATCCAGTAGGGGGTGTTGGCCAGTTGCTGGAGACGGCCTTGATCCAGCACAGGTGTGGCATGAACAGGGGCGCAGGCACACAGCGCCAGGGCAGCGAGGCGTTTGAGCATATCGGGCAACTACTTCTTGATGATGCCGAAAAAGGCGAAACCCGCCCCACGGGTGGGGCGGGAGCAGCAGTGCTTAGGCCTCGGTAGCGTATTTGGCCAGGCGTGGGTCGCTCTTCAGAACGGCCAGGGTGTTGGTGTGGACAGTCTCGGCAGTGACATCGGCGCTGCTGAAGATCTGGTTGAAGTGCTGGTGAGTAACCGAGTTGAAGTAGCCACGGTCTTCCGGGGCCACGCCGAGAACCACGGCATAGGTGGTCAGTGCTTCGCCCTGGCCCATGGCCATGTCTTCGGACAGTTCGTTCATCATGCCGTTCATGGCGAACCACGACTTGCCGCCGTAGGTCAGCGAAGCCTTGGTCGAACAGCCGTTGGTGCCGGAAGTCATGCCGAAGGTGGCGTTACCAGAGGTGCCGTTGGTGGTGGAAGCCAGGAAGTGTGCCGGCGTGCCGCGCTGGCCTTCGAACAGCATGTTGCCCCAGCCGCAGTTCGGGCCGCCTGGCGCTTCAGCCATGGCGTTCAGCGAGACCACGGTGAACAGAGTACCCAGAAGAATCCGTTTCATAGCATTTGTTCTCTTTGTCTTAACCAAGGGTCAGGGTTTCTGGCAACTCGGTTGCCAGGTCGGGAAAGCATTTCACCCACCCGCGCAGCTTGGAGTTTAGGCACGATCTAAAGGTTGCGTTGTTGATTGCGAAAAATTTGCTGTCACATGACCCGCCCTGGCTACGACATGCTGCGACATAAAGTCCTGTGGAGCCTTGCAAGGCGCGCGCGGGCAGCGCCAGAATGCTGCGTATCTGCCCCGCCGAAGTAAGGAAACCCAATGCCCGATCCTGTCGCTGCGCGCCTGCGTCTCGCGCCTGAAGCCCTGACCCGGCGTTTCTCGCCCGAGCAGTTTGCCTTTACCAATACCGACGATCTGGAGCCGTTTCGCGGAGTCCTGGGCCAGGAACGTGCTGTCGAGGCCCTGCAGTTCGGCGTGGCCATGCCGCGCCCTGGTTACAACGTGTATGTGATGGGCGAGCCCGGCACCGGGCGCTTCTCGTTCGTCAAGCGCTACCTCAAGGCCGAGGGCAAGCGTCAGCAGACCCCGGCCGACTGGGTCTACGTCAACCACTTCGACGACACCCGCGAACCGCGCGCACTGGAGTTGCCTTCCGGTAGCGCCGCCGAGTTCATCGCCGACATGGGCGGGTTGATCGACAACCTGCTGTCGACCTTCCCCGCGGTGTTCGAGCACCCCTCGTACCAGCAGAAGAAGGGGGCCATCGACCGCGCCTTCAACCAGCGCTACGACCGCGCCCTTGATGTGATCGAGCGTGCGTCGCTGGAAAAGGACGTGGCCTTGTATCGCGACTCCAGCAACGTCGCCTTCACCCCGATGGCTGATGGCAAGGCGCTGGATGAGGCCGAGTTTGCCCAACTGCCGGAGGAGGTACGCGAGCAGTTCCACGAAGACATCGCCCTGCTCGAAGAGCAGTTGAACGAAGAACTGGCCAGCCTGCCGCAGTGGAAGCGCGAATCGAACAACCAGTTGCGCCAGCTCAACGAAGAAACCATTACCCTGGCCCTGCAACCGTTGCTGGCGCCATTGTCGGAAAAGTACGCCGAGAACGCTGCAGTCTGCGCCTACCTGCAATCGGTGCAATTGAACCTGCTGCGCACGGTGGTCGAGCAACTGGTCGATGACAGCAAGACTGACGCCGTTGCCCGCAAGCTGCTCGAAGAACAGTATGCGCCAAGCCTGGTCGTGGGCCACTACGCGGATGGCGGCGCACCGGTGGTGTTCGAGCCTCACCCGACCTACGACAACCTGTTCGGCCGCATCGAATACAGCACCGACCAAGGTGCGCTTTACACCTCGTATCGCCAGCTACGTCCGGGCGCGCTGCACCGGGCCAATGGCGGCTTCCTGATTCTCGAAGCCGAGAAAATGCTGGGCGAGCCGTTCGTATGGGATGCGCTCAAGCGTGCCTTGCAGTCGCGCAAGCTGAAGATGGAGTCGCCGATCGGTGAACTGGGGCGGGTCGCCACCGTCAGCTTGCAGCCGCAGATGATCCCGCTTAACGTCAAACTGGTGATCATTGGCTCGCGTCAGCTGTACTACGCGCTGCAGGACCACGACTCGGACTTCCAGGAGATGTTCCGCGTGCTGGTCGACTTCGACGAAGACATGCCGATGGTTGACGAGAACCTGGAGCAGTTCGCACAGCTATTGCGCACCCGCACCAATGAAGAAGGCATGGCGCCGTTGACCAGCGATGCGGTGGCCCGCCTGGCCACCTACAGCGCCCGCCTGGCCGAGAACCAGTCGCGCCTGTCGGCCCGTATCGGCGACCTGTTCCAGCTGGTCAGCGAAGCCGATTTCATCCGCCAGCTTGCCAGCGACGAAATGACTGACGCCGGCCATATCGAGCGTGCGCTGAAGGCCAAGGCCACCCGCACCGGGCGTGTTTCGCAGCGGGTGCTGGACGACATGCTCGCCGGCATCATCCTGATTGACACCGAAGGCGCGGCCATCGGCAAGTGCAACGGCCTGACCGTGCTGGAAGTGGGCGACTCGGCGTTCGGTATGCCGGCGCGTATTTCGGCCACGGTGTACCCGGGCGGCAGCGGTATCGTCGACATCGAGCGTGAGGTCAACCTTGGCCAGCCGATCCACTCCAAAGGGGTGATGATCCTCACCGGCTACCTGGGCAGCCGCTATGCCCAGGAATTCCCGCTGGCGATCTCCGCGAGCATTGCACTGGAGCAGTCCTACGGCTACGTGGACGGCGACAGTGCTTCGCTGGGCGAAGCGTGCACGTTGATTTCGGCCTTGTCGCGCACGCCGCTCAAGCAGTGCTTTGCCATTACCGGTTCGATCAACCAGTTTGGTGAAGTGCAGGCCGTGGGCGGTGTAAACGAGAAGATCGAGGGTTTCTTCCGTCTGTGCGAAGCGCGTGGTTTGACCGGCGAGCAGGGGGTGATCATTCCACGTGCCAACGTCGCCACCCTGATGCTGGACGAGCGCGTGCTGCAGGCGGTGGAAAACGGCATGTTCCACGTCTACGCGGTCAGCCAGGCTGATGAGGCCCTGAGCCTGCTGGTGGGCGAGGAGGCCGGGGTGCTCGACGACAAGGGGCTGTTTACCGAAGGCAGTGTGAATGCCCGTGTGGTGGAACGCCTGCGTGAAATCGCCGAGATGATCAGCGAGGAAGAAATCGAGAAGGCCGAAAAGGAACGCCTGGAAGAGGTCATTGCCCAGGCCAAGCCGGCCTGAGTCAATAAGCCGGCGCTGGCGGCGAAATGCTACCGTTCAGCGCCGGTTTTCCATCTTTTTGTGCTGTTCTTCTATGCTGGAACTTAAGGACGGTACAGTGTTCAGGATGGAGACAGCCTGAGGTTTTCGGGCTGAACAAGGCTTATTGGAGGGGACGCGGCCATGCGCAACCTCAGCCTCACACGCCAGTGCCTGGGCCTGGTGACCCGCATCGAATGCAGCATCCGCCCGCTCGCCGGGGACAACGGCATGTGGACGTTGCTGTTTGCCGCCGGCATGGCCGGTGAACAACCCTCCGCGATCAAGGCGCAGGGGCCGTTTCATGGGCCTCTGGTGGCCGAATCGGTGCTCAATGCCATTGTCGACAGCCTGACCTTGCATGGTTATCAGGTGGCCGAAGACCCGCAGATCTGGTGTTTGCACCTTCAGGCGCAGCTGCGAAAGATCAATGGCGAGCGGTGTCGGAACCTGGGGGATTACCAGTTTCATCCTGAGACCTGAACGATTGCCGGGGCTGCAACGCAGCCCCCCATTCACCGGGCTTTTGCTGTAACAGGTGGCTGGCTATACTCGCCGTCGCTTTTTTAGTCACCTGATGAGTCCCGAACTTCATGGAACGTATCCTCGAAAACGCGATGTATGCCTCGCGCTGGCTGCTCGCACCGATTTACTTCGGCCTGTCCCTCGGCCTGCTGGCCCTGGCGCTGAAATTCTTCCAGGAAGTGGTCCACGTCCTGCCCAATGTCTTCGCCCTCAGCGAAGCCGACCTGATCCTGGTTATCCTGTCGCTGATCGACATGTCGCTGGTAGGTGGCCTACTGGTAATGGTGATGATTTCCGGCTACGAGAACTTCGTTTCGCAACTGGACATCGACGAAAGCAAAGAAAAGCTCAACTGGCTGGGCAAGATGGACTCTTCGTCGTTGAAGATGAAAGTTGCTGCGTCGATCGTGGCGATTTCTTCCATTCACCTGCTGCGCGTGTTCATGGATGCGCAGAATATCTCCACCGATTACCTGATGTGGTACGTGATCATCCACATGACCTTCGTGGTCTCGGCGTTCTGCATGGGTTACCTGGACAAGTTGACCAAGCACTGAGTGCAGTGGCTGCTGACACCGCCCGTCCGTTGCAAAACGGACGGGCGGTGTCGTTTTTGGCTTGTGCTTTCTGCGTGGCTGTACGAAAAATGAGCACTCATGCGTGGTTCCACCAGCGAGGTGTTCCCATGAACCTGCATCAGCTCAACCTTGAGGCCAGGGCTGGCCATGTCGACGAAGTGAACCTGATTGCCATCGAAGGCGGTGATTACCTTATTGAAGCCCGTCTCAAAGGCCGTGCGCACCCTTTGGCCGACACCCGCGGTGAACGCTTGCGCGTTCACTCGGTGGAGGATGCCCGCAAGTTGCTGCAAACCATCCCGATGGTCTCGATGAACCTGGTGCACTGGTCGGTGCAGGATGAAATGTGCGGCATGGGCACGCACCCGGAAGAGGACCTGAAGGTGCCGATTTCCCAGCGTTCGGCCTGGTAGCTGCTCGCAGCGCCCCAGTGTGCTAGGCTGCTCGCCCTTTTCATCAAGGGCGCGGCTGCACTGCGCCCTGCAGTGGAGCACGACAATGTCCGAACTCAACCTGTCCACCGACGAAACCCGCGTCAGCTACGGCATTGGCCGTCAGCTGGGCGGTCAGCTGCGTGACAACCCGCCACCGGGCGTCAGCCTGGAAGCCATCCTGGCCGGCCTGACCGACGCCTTCAACGGTGCCGACAGCCGCGTCAGCGAAGCCGACCTGTCGGCCAGCTTCAAGGTCATCCGCGAAGTGATGCAAGCCGAAGCCGCTGCCAAGGCCGAAGCCGCGGCAGCTGCCGGCAAGGAATTCCTGGTCGAAAACGCCAAGCGTGACGGCATTACCACCCTGGCTTCGGGCCTGCAGTTCGAAGTACTGACCGCAGGTGAAGGCGCCAAGCCAAGCCGTGAAGACAACGTGCGTACGCACTACCACGGTACCCTGATCGACGGCACCGTATTCGACAGCTCCTACGATCGTGGCCAGCCGGCTGAATTCCCGGTGGGCGGCGTGATCGCTGGCTGGACCGAAGCCCTGCAGCTGATGAACGCTGGCAGCAAATGGCGCCTGTATGTGCCGAGCGAACTGGCTTACGGCGCCCAAGGCGTTGGTAGCATCCCGCCGCACAGCGTACTGGTGTTCGACGTCGAGCTGCTCGACGTTCTGTAATGCCCTCTGGCCGCTTGGCGGCCCCTTTCGCGGGCAAGCCCGCTCTTACAAGGCCGGTGCGGTCCTTGTAGGAGCGGGCTTGCCCGCGAAAAGGCCGGCCCTGCCAGCCTCAATTCCAGTCTGTTCCCGTCGGGCGCAACGCCCGCGCATAGCAGAACAGAAACAGATTCCGTACCAGCTCCTTGAGCACCCCCGGTTCACTCGAGTTCAGCCCGCTCATGTCCAGGTCACCCTGGTCACGCAGTTCGTCGAGTGCTTCTTCTTCAAGCACCGCGCACACTTCGCCGGTTTCCCGATGAAGAATGCGCAGGTAGGGGTGAGGGCGGTCCAGCCAGGCGTCGATCAGATAAGTCATGGCTATTCTCCTTGGATAGCAGTCTCAATGAGAATAATTCTTATTATCTAAATAGCAAGCGCCAATTGGCAGATTTTTGTGTAATCAGACTTTGCGCACGAACTCGGACTTCAGCTTCATTGCGCCGATGCCGTCGATTTTGCAGTCGATGTCGTGGTCACCGTCGCACAGGCGGATGTTCTTGACCTTGGTGCCAACCTTGACCACCAGGGACGAACCCTTGACCTTGAGGTCCTTGATGACGGTGACGGTGTCGCCGTCCTGCAGGATGTTGCCCACCGAATCCTTTTTCACCACGTCATCGCTGGCCACTTCGCTTTCGCCGCTGGCCGACCACTCGTGGGCGCATTCAGGGCAGATCAGCTGAGTGCCATCCTCATAGGTGTATTCGGAGTTGCATTTCGGGCAGGGTGGCAGAGTGCTCACTTCGGATCCTCAAACAAACAGACGGGCGGTTAAAGGCCTGCATTGTAAAAGGTATTTTTCCAGAAGGGATTATGTCCGGACAAAAGCATCGCGGGTAAACCCGTTCCCGCAGGTTTACGCTGCCTTTGCGGCTTGCGCCATCCCTGTGGGAGCGGGTTTACCCGCGAAGAATTCGACTCGGACTATCAGTGAGTACGGGCTACAGCGAACTCGCTCAGCTCAACCAGTGCATCCCGGTACTCGCTGGCCGGCAGCACTTCCAGGCAGGCAATGGCACGTTTCACATAGTCACGCGCCAGCTCGGCGGTGTACTTCAGCGCCCCCGATTCCTCGACAGCCACGCGAATCTGCTCCAGGTCTTCCAGGCCACCCTTCTGAATGGCCTGGCGCACCAGCGCAGCCTGCTCGGCAGTGCCTTCGCGCATGGTGTAGATCAGCGGCAGGGTAGGCTTGCCTTCGGCCAGGTCGTCGCCGACGTTCTTGCCGAGGGTCTGCGAGTCCCCCTTGTAGTCGAGCAGGTCGTCGACCAGCTGGAAGGCCACGCCCAGGTGGTCACCGAAGGTGCGCAGGGCTTCGCGCTGCTCGTCAGAGGCTTCGGCCAGCGCCGCGGCGCTGTGGGTCGAGGCCTCGAACAGCATGGCAGTCTTGCCGCGGATGACCTCCATGTAGACTTCCTCGGTAGTGCTGGCGTCGCGAACCCGCGACAGTTGCAGCACTTCACCTTCGGCAATCACCCGGGTGGCCTTGGACAGGATCTGCATGACTGGCATCGAGCCCAGCTCGACCATCATTTCGAACGAGCGCGAATAGAGGAAGTCGCCCACCAGCACGCTCGGCGCGTTGCCCCACAGGGCATTGGCGGTGGAGCGGCCACGGCGCATGCCGGACATATCGACCACGTCGTCGTGCAGCAGGGTGGCGGTGTGCAGGAACTCGATGGTGGCGGCCAGCAGGCGCAGGTCGTCGCCTTCACGTCCCAGAGCCTTGCCGCACAGCAGTACCAGCAGGGGACGCAGGCGCTTGCCGCCGGCGGACGTGATATAGTCGCCGATCTTCGATACCAGCGGCACGCGCGAGGTCAGCTGCTTCTTGATGATCTCGTCGACGGCGCTGAAATCATCAGCCACCGCGCGGTAGAAGGTTTGGGGTTGCATCGGCTGCTCCATTGAGGTTGCGCGGCATGCTAGGTCGCAGGTCCCGGTGTGTCAAGGCACGGTGCCCGCTGGCCGGGGGCAGTACTTGCAAGCAAAACCGCGGTTGCGTACAATCGCGCACCCTAACTTCCTGGGCAGCACCTGCCTTACGCAATTGCACCGGGCCGTTCCAGCCCTGTGCAGCCATGCCAGCCAATACTCATCATATAAAGCGCTGGGTGAGCAGGATTATCGGAGAAATACCATGTCTTACGCAGTAATCGTTACCGGCGGCAAGCAGTACAAAGTCGCTGAAGGTGAATTCCTCAAGATCGAAAAGCTGGAAGTCGCCACTGGCGAATCCGTGACCTTCGATCGCGTTCTGCTGGTCGCCAACGGTGAAGAAGTCACCATCGGTGCTCCAGTTGTTGCTGGCGCTAAAGTAGTGGCCGAAGTCGTTTCGCAAGGCCGCCACGACAAGGTTCGCATCATCAAGTTCCGTCGTCGTAAGCACCACATGAAGCGTATGGGCCACCGCCAGTGGTTCACCGAGATCAAAATCACCGGCATCCAGGCTTAATCCCCTAGATCCCCTGAATTTATTTGGAGAATTGAACCATGGCTCACAAGAAGGCTGGTGGTAGTACTCGTAACGGTCGCGACTCAGAATCTAAACGCCTTGGCGTGAAGATGTATGGCGGCCAGGTTATCAAGCCAGGCAACATCATCGTCCGTCAGCGCGGCACCGAATTCCACGCTGGCTACGGCGTTGGCATGGGCAAGGACCACACCTTGTTCGCCAAGATCGAAGGCGTGATCAAGTTCGAGAAGAAAGGCGAGTTCATGCGCCGTTACGTGAGCATCGTCGCCGCTTAATCGCGACGTCGCTCCAGAAGCCCCGTCATGCGACGGGGCTTTTTCGTTTGTGGTGAGCCTCTTGCAAAGCTGTTTGTCTGGGTTGCCGGCGTTGGTTTCTACGGTCGTACGGGGCCGCCGCGCTCATTTTTGCAAGAGCCTCATGTTTTTGAGTCATTCAGCTCGTCTGCCGACGAGAGGCGGTTTTAATGAAGTTTGTTGACGAAGTATCGATTCGGGTCAAGGCCGGTGACGGCGGCAACGGTTGCATGAGCTTCCGTCGCGAGAAGTTCATCGAGAACGGTGGCCCCAACGGTGGTGACGGTGGTGACGGCGGCTCGGTGTACATGGTTGCCGACGAAAACCTGAACACCCTGGTCGACTACCGCTACACCCGCCACCACGAAGCCCAGCGCGGCTCCAATGGCGGCAGCACCGACTGCACCGGCAAGAAGGGTGAAGACCTGTTCCTGCGCGTGCCGGTCGGCACCACCGTGATCGATGCTTCCACCCAGGAAGTGATCGGTGACCTGATCACCCCGGGCCAGAAGCTGATGGTTGCCCAGGGCGGTTGGCACGGCCTGGGCAACACCCGCTTCAAGTCCAGCACCAACCGTGCGCCGCGCCAGACCACCCCGGGCAAGCCAGGTGACCAGCGCGACCTGAAGATGGAAATGAAGGTGTTGGCTGACGTTGGCCTTCTGGGCCTGCCGAACGCCGGCAAGAGCACCTTCATCCGCTCGGTTTCGGCTGCCAAGCCGAAAGTGGCCGACTACCCGTTCACCACCCTGGTACCAAACCTGGGTGTGGTCAGTGTCGACCGCTGGAAGAGCTTCGTCATCGCCGACATCCCAGGCCTGATCGAAGGTGCCTCCGACGGTGCCGGCCTGGGTATTCGCTTCCTCAAGCACCTGGCGCGTACCCGCGTACTGCTGCACCTGGTGGACATCGCGCCGCTGGACGAAAGCAGCCCGGCCGATGCCGCCGAAGTGATCGTCAACGAGCTGACCCGCTTCAGCCCGTCGCTGGCCGAGCGTGAGCGCTGGCTGGTACTGAACAAGGCCGACATGGTCATGGACGACGAGCGTGACGAGCGCGTGCAGGAGGTGATCGATCGCCTCGAGTGGGAAGGCCCGGTCTACGTGATTTCGGCCATCTCCAAGCAGGGCACCGAGAAGCTCAGCCACGACCTGATGCGCTACCTCGAAGACCGTGCCGACCGCCTGGCCAACGACCCGGCCTACGCCGAAGAGCTGGCCGACCTCGACCAGCGCATCGAGGACGAAGCCCGTGCCCAGCTGCAGGCCCTGGACGACGCGCGTACCCTGCGCCGTACCGGTGTCAAGAGCGTGCACGACATCGGCGACGATGACGGTTGGGACGATGATTTCGAGGATGACGAAGACGGCCCGGAAATCATTTACGTGCGCGACTGACCGGTTGCAGTACACTAAACGCCGCTCTTTGGAGCGGCGTTTTTGTATCCACGGTATCTACAGATTCGACATAGGTTGGAAGAAGATGCGAAGCAAGGTGACGGGCGCCAAGCGCTGGGTCGTGAAGATTGGCAGTGCTCTGCTGACCGCCGATGGCAAGGGCCTCGACCGCGGTGCCATGGCCGTTTGGGTCGAGCAGATGGTCGCGCTGCGTGAGGCTGGCGTGGAGTTGGTACTGGTCTCCTCCGGGGCCGTGGCTGCCGGTATGAGCCAGTTGGGCTGGACGTCGCGACCGAGTGCGATGAACGAGCTGCAGGCGGCTGCGTCGATCGGCCAGATGCGTCTGGTGCAGGCCTGGGAATCGAGCTTCGGCGAGCACGGCAAGCACACCGCGCAGATCCTGCTGACCCATGACGACCTGTCCGACCGCAAGCGTTACCTGAATGCCCGCAGCACCCTGCGCACCCTGGTCGACCTGGGTGTGGTGCCGGTAATCAACGAAAACGACACCGTCGTCACCGATGAGATTCGCTTTGGCGACAACGACACCCTGGCGGCGCTGGTGGCCAACCTGGTCGAGGCTGATCTGTTGGTGATCCTCACCGACCGTGATGGCATGTTCGACGCCGATCCGCGTAACAACCCTGAAGCCCAGCTGATCTACGAAGCCCGTGCCGACGACCCGGCGCTGGACGCAGTGGCCGGTGGTACCGGTGGTGCGCTGGGCCGTGGCGGCATGCAGACCAAGCTGCGCGCCGCACGCCTGGCCGCTCGTTCCGGTGCCCACACCATCATCATCGGTGGTCGCATCGAGCGCGTGCTGGACCGCCTCAAGGCCGGCGAGCGCCTGGGCACCTTGCTGTCGCCCGAGCGCGGCATGCTCGCGGCGCGCAAGCAGTGGCTGGCTGGCCACCTGCAGACCCGTGGCACCCTGGTGCTGGATGCCGGTGCCGTGCAGGCGCTACGCCAGGCCAACAAGAGCCTGCTACCGGTTGGCGTGAAGACCGTCCAAGGCAGCTTCCGCCGCGGCGAGATGGTGGTGTGCGTCGGCCCGGATGGTGTTGAAGTCGCTCGCGGCCTGGCCAACTACAGCGCCCTGGAGGCGCAGAAGATCATTGGCCAACCGTCCGATGCCATCGAAACCCTGCTGGGCTACAGCGCTGAGCCTGAGCTGGTGCACCGCGACAATCTGGTGCTGGTATGAGCCTGTTCAAGCGGGTGATTGCCGTGGCGGCGCTGGCGCTGCCAATGCTGGCCGGGGCCGAGGAAATTGGCCAGGTGTCCACCGTGTTCAAGTTCCTCGGGCCGAACGACCGTATCGTGGTCGAGGCGTTTGACGATCCCAAGGTTGAGGGGGTTACCTGCTACCTGTCGCGGGCCAAGACTGGCGGTGTGAAGGGTGGTCTAGGGCTGGCCGAGGACCGTGCGGAGGCGTCGATTGCCTGTCGTCAGGTCGGGCCGATCAATTTCAAGGGTGAGTTGAAAGACGGCGAGGAGGTGTTCAAGGAGCGCACTTCGCTGGTGTTCAAGACCATGCAGGTGGTGCGCTTTCTCGACAAGAAGCGCAATACGCTGGTGTACCTGGTGTACAGCGACCGCATGATCGAAGGCAGCCCGCAGAATGCGGTGACTGCCATTCCGATCTTGCCTTGGGCGCATTGATAGCCTGGTAGGTCTTGGGAGGCCTTTGGCCTCCTTCGCGGGCAAGCCCGCTCCTACAAGGGAGCGCGTACAGGGGCGTGCGTACAAGGGAACGCCTAACCCTGTGTAGAAGCGGGTTTACCCGCGAAGGGCCGCAAAGCGGCCCCACTACACCGATATCAGGCCAACTCCTCGGCCTGATCCTCACGCACAACCGCCTTCACCTCATCCAGCCGGCTGATGAACTTCCAGTCCGCCTCGTCGATGTAGATGCCATTCGGCCCGCTGCCACCTTCCAGGTCGATCGCCACGCGTGCAGAAACCTGCGGCTTCACACTCGCCAGAATCGGCACGAAGCCCAGCTGCAGGCTGGTTTCCAGCAGTGCTGCCTGGTTGCGTTCGTCGATGTCGGCCGCCTCATCCAGGTAGTACGGCAAGCGAATGCGCCCGGCCAGGTCACGGTCCATCAGGTGCAGCAACAGGTACATGTTGGTCAGCGCCTTGATGGTCATGGTGGTGCCGTTGGACGCCGCGCCATCGATGTCGGCGTGGATGATCGGCTGGCCGTTGACCTTGGTGATCTCGAACGCCAGCTCGAACAGGTCTTTCAGGCCCAACTGGTTGTGGTTGGCCGCGACCAGCCGTGCCAGGTATTCCTTAGCCTCTTCGTTCTTGTTGTCCTGCTCGGCGCTCTGGGTCAGGTCGAATACCGACAGGGTTTCGCCTTCTTCGTACTGGCCGGCACTGTGGATGATCTGGTCGATGTGCTTGAGCGCTTCCTTGTTCGGCGCCAGCACCACGCGGAAACTTTCCAGGTTGGACACCTGGCGCTTGTTGATCTCGCGGTTGAACAGGGCCAGCTGGTGTTCGAGGCTGTCGTAGTCGCTGCGGATGTTGCGCAACGTGCGGGCGATGTCGGTGACCGCGGCACGGCGGGCCTTGGCCAGGGTCAGGGCCTCGTCGGTGCGGTGCGCATAGGCGTTCACCAGCAGCTGTAGGCGGCGCTCCATGTCGTCTTCGCTGTCGAACTTGGCCACGCCTTTCAGGCGCACCTGGGCGTACAGTGCCTCGATCTGGTTGTCGACGCGCTGCAGGCCCTGCCAGCTGTCCTGATAGTCGTTCAGCAGTGGCAGCAGGTTGTCCATCGAGTCGTCGATGGCTTCCATGTACGGCGTGCCGTAGGGCAGGTCGGCCGGCAGCAGCTGGCGACGACGAAGGGCGTCTTCCAGGGTGCGCTGCTTGGATTCGAGGTCGCCGATCTGCCGGCCGACCAGTTGCAGCTTGGCCGACAGCTGCTGGACGCGTTCGGTGAAGGCGTCGCTGGAGCGCTTGAGTTCGTCCTGGGCGGCTTCCAGTTGCGACAGCTGCTCCAGTTTTTCTGGCTCCTCGGCAGTGAGGGTTTCGCTGCGGCGGAAGTCTTCCAGCGCCTTCTGCGCATCGAGCACTTCCTGGTACAGAGTTTCGGTCTGCGCCTTGGAGGCGGAGCGGTCAGCGGCCACGGCCTGCTGGGTCTTGAGCTGTTTCAGCTCTTTTTCCAGGCGTTCTTTCTGGTCGCGCAGGGCGGCGCGGTCGGCCAGCGCCTGCAGTGCCGGCGGGTCGATGTGGGTCAGGTCGATGGCCAGGCCCGGGGCTTCGAAACGCTCGCCCTTGAAACCGTCTAGCACCGCTTCCAGCGACTTTACCCACAGGTCACTGTCGTCCAGCTCGATACCGCGCTCGCCCAGCGGCAGGCTGAACAGCGCGCCGTTGAACAGGCGCATCAGGCGGTCGACGTCCTGCTGCGAGAACTCTTCGCGCAAACGGGCGTAGCTGTTGTTGTCGGCATGGTCGAGCTGCTGTTTGACCTGCTTCAGGCGCTTTTCCAGGTCGCGTACGCGCTCGTCGAGGTCTTCGGCAGTGAACTGCCGTGACTGGGCCAGGGCGCCGGCCAGTTCGTCGTGGGCGTCCTTGGCTGCCAGCAATTGCTGCTCCAGGACCTTGACGTCATCGACCAGTGCAAAGCGGTGCTTGAGCACCGACAACTCGCCCAGCCAGCGCTGGATGCCGGTGATTTCGCGCTCCAGGCGCATCAGCTCCTGGGTGCCGCCGCGCTGGTCATTCTGCAGGCGGTCCTGTTCGCCGCGGTAGTGCTCGGACTGGATGACCAGCTCTTCCTTGCGCGCCATGGCGTATTCCTGCCAGGTGCCCAGCAGGGTGTCGAGCACCGGCGAAATGCGGTGCAGCTTGCCGCGCAGGATGTCGCGCTGGGCCACGCCGCCGGCCAAGGCCTCGACCAGCGGGCCGGCGGCGACCAGGGCGTTGTAGTCCTGCTCCATGCGGCGCACGTCGCGGAAGGCTTCTTCGCAGGCGGCGATATAGTCGACGCTGCCCGAACGCAGGCTGTGCTCGAAGGCATCGAGGAACAGCTGCTTGAGCTTGGCCGCAGTGATTTCGCGCATGTGCAGCAGGTTGATGAACAATGCGCGGAAGGTTTTCAGGCTTTGCTCGCTGGTGGAGCGCAGCGGGATCATGGTCAGGTCCAGCGGTACCGAAGTGTGGCCGCCAACCAGCAACCGGCGTAGTTCGTCCGGCTTCAGTTCGTAGGCCTTGATGCCAAGGCGCTCAAGGTTGGTGAACAGCTCTTTCTGGCGCAGGCAGGTGTCGTTCTTCTGGTAGTGGGCCAGGTCCAGCTCGCCCTTGTAGGCGAAGAACTGGTGGCCGAAGCCGCCCCCCGGGCCGCGGCCGACCACACCGATCACGTGCGGGCCGTGGGGCAGGCTCAGTTCGCAGAGAATGTACGAGGTGTCGCTGGCGAAGTAGAAGCGGCGCGACTGCTCAAGGCTGTACTTGCCGAAGCTCATGTCCGACATGCGTGCCAGGATCGGGAACTGCAAGGCGTTGATCGACGCCGACTTACCCAGGTTGTTGGCGCCGTACACCGACAATGGGTGCTCCAGCGGGAACAGGCCGAGGCTGTAGCCGGCGGTGTTGAGCAGTGCAAAGCGGCGGATGCCGTAGCGTTCCTGGCTCATGCGTCAATCTCCTGTTGCTCTTCGCGGATGGCCCGGGCCAGCGCGTCCTCTTCGCTTTCCTCGCCGTCGAAGGGCGTGAGGTCGAGCGGGTCGTCGGTGCGGTTGAGTTCTTCGGGGCTTTCTTCCTCGACCAGTACCGGGGTCGGCAGCGGCAGGTCGCTGTGCAGGGTGGCGGCGAGGTCGCGGTCCTGCTGCACCGAAAGGCACACGTCGAGGAAGCGGTGCATGGGCGGCAGGAAGCGGTAGATGCCACCTTCTTCATGGGCGAAGCCGAGCTGGGTCATGCGGCGCAGGATTTTTTCTTCCAACTCGTCAACGGTCTGCACTTCGGCCTGCAGGAACAGGTCACGGTACTTGTCCAGCAGCGAGGGCAGTTCGTCACGGCCGATACTGCCGCCGTCGAGCACGGCCATCGGGTCGCGACCCTGGTCGGCCAGGTGCTCGACCAGGATGAAGGTGAACAGCGACAGTCGCTGCGCGGTCTTGTTGACCTGCGCGGCGGTCATGTCCGGGACGAAGTAGTAGAAACCACGGGTGTCGCATACCAGTTCGAAGCCCAGGGCCTTGAACAGGGTGCGGTATTGGTCCTGGAAGTTCGACAGTTGGGCGTACAGCTCGGGGTCGCGGCGGCTGACGTGGAAGCCTTTGAACAGCTCGCGGAAGATCGGCGCGAGCTGGGACAGTTCGGAAAGATCAAGATGCATGGGCTGGGCTCGCGTTGGGTTCGGTAGGCGCGCTGTTGGCGTCTTCGCGGCTGGAGGTCAGGGCGAACGAGCGTAGGCTGACCAGGTGTTCCTGGGTGGTGTATTCGCGTCGGTCGAGGCGTTCGCGCTTGAAGCGCTTTTCCCGAGAGAGGCGCGAGAACCAGTACAGCAGCTCGTCGGTGGCGCCTTCGGGTTCCTGCTCCAGCAGCCAGACCATCAGGTCGGGCAGCGGCAGGGCCTGTTCGCAGCGTTCGGCCATTTCCTTGACTGTGCGTGGTGCACGGGGCAGGGCGCCGGACTGGGTTTTGTGGGCCTTGGGGAAGCGCGCCGGCTTGGGCTCGAAGCGGGCCAGGGCGTACACATAGGCTTCGACCTGGCTGGCACTGCCAAGGAACGTGCTTTGCGGGCGGGTGAACATCGGCATGGCCGCTTGCGGCACGGCATCGATGCCCTTGCGCCGGATCACCGACAGGGCCAGCGCGGCACCGCGGGTTACGGCGTTGTGGCGGCGGGCTTCTTCACGCAATGGTAGCAACAGCTCGCGAGCGTGGCGCAGGGTGAGCTGGGCGCTGGTCTGCATTTCCAGGATCCGCGCATGGGTACGCAGCAGCATGTCGTCGTCGACCAGGTGGCCCAGGCGTGCCTGTTCACCGAGCAGCTTCAGCAGCACGGTCTCGACCTTGCGCACGCCTTGCTCGAAGGCGCCGTCGGCGTTCACCAGCTGGATCATCGGTTCGACGTATTCATCCCAAGTGGCCAGTACCTCGGCATACCGCTGGCGCAGCGGTATCTGCCGGTTGCTGGTCTTGGCCCGTTCGGCCACGGCCACCAGCGCCTGTTCGTCGTTGTCGAGCTTTTTCAGTACATCGCGCACGCGCATGTCGAGCAGGCGCAACTGGCGTGCCAGGTCGTCGCTGTCGCGGTTGTCGAAGGCGTCCTGAATGTGCCCGGCAAGGCGTTCCAGGTGGCGCAGGTAAGCTTCGATTTCCAGGCACAGGCCCAGACGGTGTTCGCGGCGCAGGTAGGCGAGGAAGTCATGGATCTGCGCGTTTAGCTCGAAACGGTTCGGGCTCTTGGCCACCGGGACAAGGATATCCAGACGGATCCATACGTCGAGCAACTGGGTGATGTCCTGCGGGGTGCTTTCGACTTGCTGTCGGGCCACGTGCTGGCGCAGTTCGACCAGGCTCAGGGTGCCCTGGTCGAAACGCTCGCACAGCGGCTCGATCAGGGCCCAGTGTTCGGCTAGGGCGCGCAGGACGCGCTTGGGTTCGATCATTGGCTTCGACTCGTTGCCAAGAAAAAGGGGGCGATTGTACTGCATCCGGGGGGGAGGTTTTCACCCCTTGGTCTGTAATGAGGGATAACCCTGATTATGATGGGGCTTTCACTGGCCCTTTCGCGGGTAAACCCGCTGCCACAGGGGCCTGCGCAATAACTGTAGGAGCGGGCTTGCCCGCGAAAGGGCCAGTACAGGCAGTAAAAATCCGCCGACCAGTTGCGGCACTGGAATGCCAACAGCGTTAGAATGCCCAATTGTTTTCGCCCCCGGATACCCGCCCCTTGCTGACCGAGCCCCGTCGCCGCGCCTTCCTTTCCGCCATGCAAGTGGTGCACTGGCTGCCGCGCGCCGAGCTGCCGTTCGCTGCACCGTCACGGCCCGAGTTACTGCTGCCGGTGGCGCCGGTCGAAGACCTTGACTTCGAGGTCCGGCAGGCACCTGTTGCCAATGAAGCGCCGGTTGCCCCTCAGGCGCGCTCCGGCGAGCGGCCGAAAATCGAGATTCCGCGCCCGGGCAGTGCGCCCAAACCCGCCGCCAAGCCCGTCGAGGCCGAGGCGCAACCCGCACCGGCACGCCCGGCACCTGTACCGCCCCCGCGCTTCTCTCTGCAGTTGCTGCGTGCCGGCAGTTGTCTGCTGCTGGTGGAACTGGCCACCGGCCAGCCGTTCCAGAGCCGCGATCCGTCTTACCTGCTGCTAAAGGACATGCTGCGCGCCGCCGGCCTGCCCGATGCCCCGCAGATCATTGGTGAGCCGGTGCGCTGGCCGCTGTTGGTGCGCGGCAACATGGACCAGGGCCCGGAGGCCGCACGCGATTTCGTCCAGGGCTTTGTCCAGGCTCGCCTGGAGGATGCCCCGTGCACCTGCCTTTGGCTGGTCGGCCTGCCGGCGGCGCGCTTTGCCGCCAATGCCGACGCCGAAGCCTTTTACCAAACCCTGAAGCTCGACGGCCTGGGCGATGCCTGGGTCTTGCCGGGCCTTGAACTGTTGATGGACGAGCCGCAGCGCAAGGCGGACGTCTGGAAAGCCATGCGCCAGCTGATGGCGCGCTGGAAGAGCGTTGAATGAGTGACTCGATCAGTTTCCGCCCGATGACCGAGGCGGATCTGGATGCCGTACTTAAGATCGAATATGCCGCGTTCAGTCATCCCTGGACCCGTGGGATCTTTCAGGATGCGCTCAAATCGTACGAAGTCTGGCTGATGTTTGACGGCCAGCAGCAAGTGGGCCATGGGGTGATCAACGTGATCATCGATGAGGCGCACCTGCTCAACATTACCGTCAAGCCAGAAAACCAGGGTCGTGGCCTGGGCCTGCGTCTGCTGGAGCACCTGATGGCCCGGGCCTATCAGCTCAATGGCCGCGAGTGCTTTCTGGAAGTGCGCGCCAGCAACCAGTCGGCCTATCGTTTGTACGAGCGCTATGGTTTCAATGAAATCGGCCGCCGCCGCGACTATTATCCGGTTGCGGGGGGGCGTGAAGACGCCTTGGTGATGGCCTGTACCCTGCTTGAAGACTGACCAGGCATAGTCGCTACCACCTTTGGTTTTGTTTTCTTTGTTCTCTATGCATGGATGGATAAAGGATGAAAAAACTGCTTCTGGTGGCAGGCCTGTGGGTATCCGCGACTGCACACGCCGACGAACGCGACATCTGGATGTTCGCCCAGTGGGCGGGTGACCATCAAACCCGGCCCTTCCGTGACATGCTGGTGGATGCCCGCCTTTATGGCGTGGTGCCCATTCACCAACTGCTGCGTTCGGCCTCGGACTGGAAGCAGTGCAGCGCATCGCCCTTTGCTGTACCGCCTGCCAGCCATTGGCCCGCCGTTCGCTCGACCCTATCATTGATCAAAGCCCTCGACGAGCAGGGCATCCTGCGTCAGTTCGAGGTGGTGTCAGCCTACCGTGAGCCGCGCCTGAACACCTGTGCTGGAGGGGCGGCCAACAGCGCTCATACCCGCGCTTTTGCGGTGGATATGCTGCTGCCGGCCTGGGCCGACCCCAACCCGCTGTGCCGCTTCTGGCAGCAGCATGGCCAAGCCTGGAGCATGGGGCTGGGTCGCTATCCGTCAGGCCGCATCCATTTAGACACTGCCGGTTATCGCACCTGGGGTGGCGATGGCAGTGCGGGGTCGTCGTTCTGCGTCAGCCCCAAGTGAACCAGGCAACCTTGGCATTCACCTATCACCCACTCCGTGAAGCGCTGGCGTTTGCCGCTGTCGGCCAAAGGCTGAGGGCTGAGCAGGTGGTAGGCCGAGCCATCGCGGACAAAGCCGAACGGTGCCTGTAACTGCCCGCTGTCCAGTTCGTCGCGCACCATCAGGGCTGAGGCCATGGCCAGACCCAGGCCGGCACTGGCGGCCTGGATCGACAGGTAGAAATGCTCATAGTCGCTACGTTCGCAGTGCCGCGCCTGTTGGCCACTCAGGCGCAGCCAGGTGGGCCAGGCAGCGGGGCGGGTGGTGCTGTGCAGCAGCCGTTGCCCGTCGAGACGGGGGGCCGCAGTTGGGTGGCAGACCGGGCCGATCCATTCATCGCAGATCTTCTGGATGAACAACTGGTTGTCCCAGTGGAAGTCATCGCGCCGTATTGCCAGGTCGACGCCACTGCGGACGAAATCCAGCGGCCCGCCAGCAGCCACCAGGTGCAGTTGCAGGTCGGGGTGGGCGGCATGGAAACGCGGCAGGCGCGGTATCAGCCAGCGCATGGCAATGGTCGGCTCGCAGGACAGTACCAGCACATTGTCGCGGGCTTGGTGCTGCAAACGCTGCACGGCGCCTTCGAGTTGATCGAAGATCGCCTGGGTGGTGCCTTGCAGGGCGCGGCCGGCCGGGGTGAGGAAAATGGCCCGGTTACGGCGCTCGAACAGTTCCACCCCAAGGCTTTCTTCAAGCAGGCGTACCTGGCGGCTGACCGCGCCGTGGGTGACGTGCAGGTGCTCGGCGGCGCGCACGAAGCTTTCGGTCTGGGCGGCGATGTCGAAGTAGCGGAAGGCGTTGAGCGGCGGCAGTTTCATGGCGTCTCTGTTTGCCTGTGCTGGCCTCTTCGCGGGTAAACCCGCTCCTACAGGTAGCGTGTTGCCTTCAGGTTTGATGAGGTCCCTGTGGGAGCGGGTTTACCCGCGAAAAGGCCAGCGAAGGTTATGTGTACCTGTGAAAAAAATTAGCAGATTTGCTTCACTATAAATCGATTTTTACCGATCCATAAGCCCTCGATAATCACCCGGTCTGTGCATTTCCATCGCCTATCGAGAGCCGCAGCATGACCGAACTGATCGCCGTCGCCCTGTTTACCCTCCTCGCCGTCATCAGCCCCGGCGCCGACTTTGCCATGGTCACCCGCAGCAGTTATGCACAGGGCCGCAAGGCAGGGCTGGCCGCTGCCGTGGGGATCGCCCTGGGCGTGTGGGTGCACGTGCTGTACACGGTGCTGGGTATCGCCTTGATCATCAGCCAAAGCCCGGCACTGTTCCTGATCATGAAAGTGTTGGGGGCCGGTTACCTCATTTACCTGGGCTACAAATCATTGACCAGCACCGGGCGTATCAGCCTGGAGGGTGGCGCCCAGTCGACGGCCAGTGTGCTGCAAGCCCTGCGCACTGGCTTCCTGACCAATGCCCTCAACCCCAAGACCATGCTGTTCGTCATCAGTGCCTTCACTCAGGTGGTACAACCCGGCAGCTCGCTGAAGCTGGCTTTTGCCTATGGCGCATTCATGTCCTTTGCCCACTGGCTGTGGTTCAGCCTGGTGGCGGTGTTTTTCTCCAGTAGCGTATTGCGCAAGGCAATGATCGAACGGCAAGTGCTGGTAGACCGAGTCATTGGCCTGGCGCTGATCGGCCTTGGCCTGGCAGTGGCGGTGAGCGGCGTACGTTGAAGTGGCGATTGCATGTCGGGGTAATGGCCATTTAGAATAGAATCATTCCCATTTGCGAAGCGTCGCGATGAAATCAACGCCACCCGCCACTGCAGAGAGCCTGGATGCCTTGTACAAGGGCTATCACGGCTGGTTGCTGGTGTGGTTGCGCCAGCGCCTGAACTGCCCACAGCATGCTGCCGACATGGCCCAGGACACTTTTGTCCGCTTGCTCAGCGCCGGCAGTTATGTTGCCCCGCGCGAGCCCCGGGCATTGCTGGCGACGGTGGCGCGGCGGTTGCTGATTGACCGTGGCCGACGGCACAAGCTGGAGCAGGCCTACCGTGAAGCCCTGGCATTGCATGCCGAGCAGATGGAGCAAGCGCCTTCACCCGAGCAGATTCATGCGGCCGTACAAGCGCTGGAGCAGATCGATCGAGCCCTGTCTCGCATGCAGCCACGGATACGCCAGGCATTTGTGTTGCGCCATCTTGAAGGCCTGAGCCACAGCGAAATCGCCGAGCGCCTGCAGGTTTCCACTAAAAGTGTGCAGGGCTACCTGGTGCAGGCACTGTTGGCCTGCCATGCCGCTGCAGAGGCGTGCTTGTGAGCCCGGAAGTGCTTCATGAAGCCGCCGAGTGGCTAGTGCGCCTGGATGACCAGCCTAGCGGCCGTGACCGTGAGGCATTCCGGGCCTGGTTGGCGCAGGACAGCGAACACCTGGACGCCTTCCAGCGCATGCAGGAAACCCTGGCGCCCTTGCAGGTGCTCAAGCAGGCGCCAGCGCGTAGCGCATTGATGGCACTCAAGCAGCAACGTTCGAACCGCAGATTGAAGGCGCTCGCCTTGGTCGTGGCATTGGCCTTGCCGCTGGGTGTCTTCCTGCAACAGCAGGGGCCTGCTTACCTGCTGGCCGATATCCGCACCGGTAGTGGCGAATGGGCCACACGGCGGTTGCCTGATGGCAGCCTGCTCAGGTTGGATGGCGGTTCCGCCGTAGACCTGGACTTTGATGCCAACACGCGTACGGTGCGCCTGCTGCGCGGCGAAATCCTGGTGGATGTAGCCAAGGATAGCGAGCGCCCATTCAAGGTGGTCACCGACCATGGCAGTGTGCGGGCCTTGGGCACGCGCTTTGTGGTGGAGCAGTTGGCCGAAGGCTCGCGTTTGGCGATGATCGAGTCCACGACCGAAGTCGACAGTCACGGCGAGCGCCGGGTGGTAACCGCTGGCCAAGAGCTGCACTTCGATGTCAACGGCCCGGGTGAACTGCAAGCTATTGACGGCAGGGGCGTGGAGCAGGCCTGGGCCCGGCACCAACTGGTGGTGCGCGAGCGGCCTTTGGTTGAAGTGCTGGAACAGCTTGGCCGTAATCATTCGGGCTATCTGCTGTTTGATCGCAAAGCGTTGGCCAATATCCGTGTCACCGCCGTGCTGCCAGCCGACGACAGCGAGCGTGCATTGCGCTTGCTGGCGCGCAGCCTGCCGCTGGGCATTGATCAGTACACGCCATGGATCACGCGGGTGCGCTACCTGCCTGAATCCGTACTCAGATAAAAATAACTATCAGCGGCTTCCAGTTCTCGATTTCCGTGCGTCCTTGTCGTAAGCCAACATAACGGAGTATCGGGAACATGCTTTCGAACTTGCGTGCGCGCATCCCTTTCATGCCTCGCAATGCGCTGGCCCTGGGTATTCACCTGGGGCTGGGCAGCCTGCCGCTGCTGCTGGCCCCGCTGGCGGTGGCCCAGCAGCAGCTGCAGCGCTATGACATCCCGGCCGGCACCTTGGGCGATGTGCTCAGCAGCTTTGCACGGCAGGCCGGCGTGGCGATTTCGTTCGACGCCAGCCAGGTGGCTGGGCGGCGTAGCGCGGGCTTACAGGGGAGCTATCGCGTGAATGAAGGCTTCGCCATGCTGCTAGGCGGGCAGGGCCTGCAGGCGCAGGGGAGTGACGACGGCTTTGTGCTGGCCAGCGTGCCAGGCCATGAAGGGGCGTTGGAGCTGGGCGCGACCACCATCAACAGCCAGTTGCTGGGCGGCACCACCGAGGGCACGGGTTCGTACACCACGGGTGTCACCAATGCTGCCACCAAGCTCAACCTCAGCCTGCGCGAGACGCCGCAGTCGGTCAGCGTAATGACCCGCCAGCGGATGGACGACCAGAACCTGCGCAGCATCGGGCAGGTACTGGAGCAAACGCCGGGGATAAATGTACAGAGCCCAGGCAGTGATCGCCTGTACGTGTTCTCGCGCGGCTTGGCGATCGACAGCTACCAGTATGATGGCATGCCGACCACCACGTTCGCCTTCAGCCAAGCGCTGCCCCAGGCGCTTTCGGACATGGCGATCTACGACCGGGTCGAAGTGGTGCGGGGTGCAACCGGCTTGTTGACGGGGGCAGGCGACCCTTCTGGCACGGTGAACCTGGTGCGCAAGAAGCCCACCGGCCACTTCCAGGGCTATATCAGTGGTGGGCTGGGCTCCTGGGACCTTTACCGCACCGAAGTGGATGTGTCCGGCCCGTTGACTGACAACGGTGCTGTGCGCGGCCGTGCAGTAGCGGCCTATCAGCAGGGCAACAGCTTCACCGACCACCTGCAGCAGCAGAAGGCCATCGTGTATGGTGTCAGCGAGATGGACCTGTCGCCGGACACCCTGTTCACCTTGGGTGTGGAATACCTGGACAGCGACCCGCGCGGGTTCTCCACTACCGGCTTGCCAGTGGTGGCCACCGATGGCTCGGGGCGTGGTTTCCAGTACCGCATGCCGCGCTCGTACAACGGTGCCAGCCGCGATAGCAGTAACCACCAGGAGTCGATGAACACCTTCACCTCGCTTGAGCAGCGCCTGGGCGAAGGCTGGTCGCTCAAGCTCGCCGCCAACTATCTATACGGCACGCGTGACTACGACTCGGTCATCGTGGGTACCACCACGGGCGTGGTCAACCCGACCACGGGCGATGGCTTGCGCTACACCGCCACCAAGGGTGACAACACGCAGAAGCAACGCGGTATCGATCTGATGCTCAGTGGTCCGTTCCACTTGCTGGGGCGTGAACACGAGTTGGTGATGGGCTTCAATTACCAAAGCTATGAGAACCGCCGAAATGGCTTCGGCAACCTGCTGGCCAATGGCAGCAGTAACAATGGTGTCAGCGGTGTGCCGGTGAATATCTGGTCCTGGGACAACCAGGGCCCGACGCCGTCCTACAACTTCAACCGTGAGGACGATGATATTGACCAGCGGCAGACCGGTGCCTACCTGGCAACGCGCCTCAAGCCGGCGGATGACTTGTCGGTGATCCTGGGGGCGCGGGTCAGCAACTACCAGTACGACGCCCTGTTCCATTATCACGTCGCCAGTCTGCAACCTTACAACACCGATGACTCGGTCAAGGCCACGGGTGAAGTGACACCCTATGCCGGCGTGGTCTACGACCTGAACGATGTGCACTCGGTTTATGCCAGCTATACCAGCATCTTCAAGCCGCAGCCTTATCGTAATCAGGCCGGGAAGCTGCTTGCGCCGCGCGAAGGTGACAACTACGAACTTGGCCTGAAGAGCGAATATTTCGGTGGTCGCCTGAACACCGCCATTGCGCTGTATGAAGTCAAGCTGGACAACGATGCCGTGGCCGACGGGACGGTGGCCGGCAGTGATGGCCTGATTACCGCCTATCGCGCGGAGAAGACCACCACTCGCGGTATCGACATGGAGTTGAGCGGCGAGCTGGCGCCGGGCTGGAACCTGGCAGCCAGCTATACCCACTCCAGGGTCAAGGGCAACGACGGTGAACGGGTCAAGACCACCATCCCGATGGACATGTTCAAGCTGTGGACCACTTACCAGCTGACCGGTGACCTGGAACGGCTAACCCTTGGCGGTGGCGTGAACTGGCAAAGCGGCATGCACTTTACCGCGACGCCATGGCAGGTCGGCAACCCGGTGAAGATCAAGCAGGGGGACTATGCCACCGTTGGCCTGATGGCACGCTATCAGTTCACCCGGCAGTGGTCGGCGACTGTAACCGTGAACAACCTGTTTGACGAGAAGTACTTCAGCTCATTCGACGACAACTTCAACAGTGCCTCGTATGGCGAGCCGCGCAACATCATGGTGAGTTCGAAGTGGGAGTTCTGAATATTTAGCGGGCTACCGCCACTCCCTGTGGGAGCGGGCGTGCCCGCGAAAAATGCGACGCGGTATAGGGCACCGGCTTCGCCGGTGTTCGCGGGGATCGCACAGCTGCTTGTGGACCTGAGCTTTTTCGCAGGCAAAGAAAAAGGGCTTACCTTGCGGTAAGCCCTTCGTCTTGTTTGGTGGCTACACAGGGACTTGAACCCCGGACCCCAGCATTATGAATGCTATGCTCTAACCAACTGAGCTATGTAGCCGATGGCGCGCATTATTCTCTTGAACGGCCCCCCTGTCAACACTCATTTCAAAAAAAATTTGCACGCTTTCAAAAACTTAGCGACCAGGCCCGGTTTCAGTGGACGACAAGCCAGTGCCCAAGCACGCCCTGCAGTTGTAGATGCTGGGCGGCGGCCAAGGATTGCAGGCTCTCGTCGGGCCGGTCGAGGTTGAAGTCGCCGCTCACGCGACGATGGGCCACTTGGTCATCCATCAGCCACAAGCGCTGCCCCTGGTAACCGGCCAGGCGCTCCAGCACCTGGCCCAATGGCATGTCGGTAGCCTTCAGGTGGCCGTTGCGCCAGCTGTCGGTGGTTTTCAGGTCTGCCTTCTGTACCGGGTCGATGCGCGTGTCATCGAAGGTAACCCGCTCGCCCGCCGAGACCAGGCGCTGTTCACCCCCCTGGATGACCATCGCCTTGCCACTGATGACCACAAGTTCGTCATGGCTGGCGTGACGGGCTACCTGCAGGCGGGTGCCGAACACCTGGATGCGCGCGTTGCCCACTTCCACTTCCATGGCTCGCCCATCGAGCATCACTTCCAGATACACCTGGCCCTGTACCAGGTGCAACTGGCGAGTGCGGCCACGCAGGTCGACGTTCATCGCGCTGGCACTGTCCAGGTTCAAGGTGGTGCCATCTGCCAGCCGCGTGCTACGGCGCTCGCCGACGTCGGTGTGCAACTCGCTGGCCAGGCGCTGCAGCAGCGGCCAGTACAGGTAGGCCGCTGCGCCTAGCCCCAACAGAAAAACCAGCGCCAACCATTTGCCCGCGTGGTTGCGTCGCACGTTGACTTGTCGCGGGCGAGGGCGGGCAGGTGCAGGCTGCAACTGTTGCCAGAAGGTCTCCAGCTCCGCGTAGGCGTGGGCGTTTTCAGGTATCTGGCACCAGGCCGCGAATGCCTGGCGCTGGGTTTCGTCGCAACCGGGCTGGCGCAGCAGCGAAAACCACTCCAGCGCTTCCTGCTGTGGGTCGGGCTGCAGTTGCTTGGCGGGCATCGGGCTCATGGGTCAGGTCTGCTCACGATAGGGGCTTTTTAGCCCAACGATGACAGGGATAATGAGCAGAGGATGCTAATTATATTGAGAACCATTTTCAAGTACGTCGCGACAGAGGGATAAAAAAGGTAGCTATGTATCTATTTGTTTCCCGATAATCGGATCCCAAACCTGAGGACGGAGATTTAGGCAAATGGCCACCAGTAGTGCCTCCACCGCATCCACCAACGCAACGGCAAACCACGCCACGCCGTTGGTGATGCGTATCATCGGATTCTGCGCCCTGGCGCACTTGATCAACGACTTGATCCAGTCGGTACTGCCGGCCATCTACCCGATGCTCAAGGCCAATTACAACCTGAGCTTCGCCCAGATCGGCATGATTACCCTGACGTTCCAGATCACCGCCTCGCTGTTGCAGCCGTGGGTGGGCTTCTTTACCGACCGTCGGCCAGCGCCGAACCTGCTGCCGCTGGGCACCCTGTGCACACTGGTGGGTATCGTGATGCTGGCCTTCGTCGGCAGCTTCCCGATGATTTTGCTGGCGTCGGCGCTGGTGGGCATCGGCTCGTCCACCTTCCACCCAGAGACCTCGCGTATCGCGCGGCTGGCTTCGGGCGGGCGCTTTGGCCTGGCCCAGTCCACTTTCCAGGTTGGCGGTAACACCGGTTCCGCCCTGGGCCCGCTGCTGGCGGCAGCCATCGTCATCCCGTTCGGCCAGACCCACGTCGCCTGGTTCGGCCTGGCCGCGCTGTTCTTCCTGGGCGTCACCCTGATGCTGCGTGGCTGGTACAAGGAACACCTCAACCAGGCCAAGGCGCGCAAGGCCGTGCAGGCCACCCACGGCATCTCGCGCAACCGGGTGATAGCAGCGCTGATCGTGCTGGGCCTGCTGGTGTTCTCCAAGTACTTCTACATGGCCAGCTTCACCAGCTACTTCACCTTCTACCTGATCGAGAAGTTCGGTGTCTCGGTGGCCAGCTCGCAGCTGCACTTGTTCCTGTTCCTCGGTGCGGTGGCGGCCGGTACGTTCTTCGGCGGGCCGATCGGTGACCGCATCGGGCGCAAGGCGGTGATCTGGTTCTCGATCCTGGGCGTGACGCCGTTCACCCTGGCGCTGCCGTACGCCGACCTGTTCTGGACCACGGTATTAAGCGTGGTGATCGGCTTTATCCTGGCTTCGGCGTTTTCCGCGATCGTGGTGTATGCGCAGGAGTTGGTGCCGGGCAGCGTGGGCATGATTGCCGGGATCTTCTTCGGCCTGATGTTCGGCTTTGGCGGCATTGGCGCGGCGCTGCTGGGGTATGTGGCGGACCTGCGTGGCATCGAATATGTTTATGGGGTGTGCTCGTTCCTGCCGCTGTTCGGGTTGTTGGCAGTGTTCTTGCCCAGCACCGGTAAGCGCTAACATTGCCGGGGCTGCAAAGCGGCCCCGACGATTGACGACCTGACACCCTTGGCCTAGAGTGCCGCCTCTTTTTCCAACCGCCTGCGTAGTAGTCAAAGCAATGTGCCGCCCCCAGTCCTTGCCCAACGCCCGTCAGCCTGCCCTCCAGGCCCTGCGTCATGCGTGGCCGAGCGACACGGTACTCAAGCGCCGCCGTAGCGTGCTGTTTGCCTTCACCTTCTCGCCGCACCTCGCCTGAACTGATCTGCGCTTTTGCGTCGCTCGCCATCCCGGCGAGTGCGCTTGTGTCTGCACGTCTTTTCGGTTTGCAAGGAGTGGTATATGAACATGCGTTTGCTGGCGGGCCTGTTGTTCGCCGTTTCGGTCGTGGGTTTCAGTCTGGGGGCCAGCCTGCCGCTGGTTTCGTTACGCCTGCATGAGGCCGGGGCCAGTACCCTGGAAATCGGCATCATTTCGGCCATCCCGGCCGCGGGCATGATGCTCTCGGCGTTTCTGGTCGATGCCTGCTGCCGCCATCTCACCCGGCGCACCATCTACCTGCTGTGTTTCAGCCTGTGCACGCTCAGCATCGCCTTGCTCGAGTCGGCGTTCGGCTCGCTGTGGCTGCTGGCGTTGCTGCGTTTGGGCCTGGGGCTTGGCATGGGCATCGCCATCATCCTCGGTGAATCGTGGGTCAACGAACTGTGCCCTGAGCACAACCGTGGCAAGATCATGGCCCTGTACGCCACCAGCTTTACCGGCTTCCAGGTGCTCGGCCCGGCCATGCTGGCGGTGCTGGGTGCCGACAGCCCGTGGATCACCGGTGTCGTTACCGTCTGCTACGTGCTGGCCTTGCTGTGCATCGTGCTGACCGTGCCCAACGATCATGTCGAACACGAAGAAGGCGAAAAGAGCTTTGGCCTGGCCGGGTTCTTCCGTGTGGCGCCGGCGTTGTGCATGGCCGTACTGTTCTTCTCGTTCTTCGATGCCGTGGTGCTGTCGTTGCTGCCGGTGTACGCCACCAGCCATGGTTTTGCCGTGGGGGTGGCGGCCTTGATGGTAACGGTGGTATTTGCCGGCGACATGTTGTTCCAGCTACCGCTGGGATGGCTGGCCGACCGGGTTGAGCGTACCGGGCTGCACCTGGTGTGCGGGTTGGTGGCGATGTCGATCGGCATCGGCCTGCCTTGGCTGCTGAACATGACCTGGCTGCTATGGCCGCTGCTGGTGGTACTGGGCGCCGTGGCGGGGGGGATCTACACGTTGGCATTGGTGCTGATCGGCCAACGCTTCAAGGGCCAGAACCTGGTGACTGCCAATGCCAGCGTGGGCTTGCTGTGGGGCGTAGGCAGCCTGGTCGGGCCTCTGCTCAGTGGCGCGGCGATGGATGTGGCGCCGCATGGCTTGCCGATGGCACTGGCGCTGATGGCCGGGCTGTTCGTGTGTTTTGCCCGGCAGTCGTTTCGGGCTGCCGGGCGCTTGCGAGCGTTAGCGGATTGACGCCCAGGCATTCGCGGCCCCCTGTTAACCGCGTTGCCTTCAAGCTGCTCCGATACTTACCCAGTACCGTGTTCGGTACTCAACCCGCACCGGCAGGCTATGGCTGAGCAGGTGCAGGATTTCTTCTGTATCGGCCAGCTGGTAAGTGCCAGACACCTTCAGGTTGGCCACCTCGGGTGCACAACGCAGCAGGCCAGGGCGATAACGGGCCAGTTCGCTGACAAACTCGCCAAGCGGCATCTGCTGCACACTAAGCACGCCGTCAGTCCAGCCCCAGGGGTCGCTGTGCAGCGTCACGGCCTGGAAGCTGCCATTGGCCCACACTTGCAAGGTCTCGCCTGCCAGCACTTGCCGTGCTGCGGCCGATGCTGGGAACAGCGTAACCTCACCACGGCGTACGGCCAGCAGCAGGCCCTGGCTGTTTTCGCGTAGCAACAGCTGGCCGTCCAGGGTGGCCAGCGGACCGACGCGTGTCTGCATGAAGAACGGGCGATTGTCGTCGGCGTTGCTCTCCAGGCTCACTTCGCCACGTACCAACTCCAGTCGACGCTGCTCAGCGCTGTAGTGCAAGTCGATGGCGCTGGCGGTGTTCAGCTGGATACGGCTGCCATCACTACCTTGCAACTGGCGGCGCTCGCCGGTAGCGGTGCTGCTGTCGGCCAGCAGCTCAGGCAAACCCAGCGGTTCACGCGCGGCGAGGCCCAGGCTGCCGCCCACGGCCAGTAATGCCAACAGCTTGAGGTGGCTGCGGCGGCTGATGCGCTGCTGCTGGCTGCTTTCCAGGGTGCGCCGGCTCAGGTCCTTGGGCAGCCCGGCCAGTTCGTCACCCAGCAGGCTGACCCGCTGCCAGGCCACAGGGTTGTGCGGGTGACTGGTCAGCCACTGCTGGAACTGCTGCTCGGTGCACGGGCCGGGTCTGCCGAAGCGCAGCTTCACCAGCCAGTCGATGGCCTGGTCGACCTGCGCCTGTGCAGGTGTGCCCTCAGGCGTCGGCATAACGCAACCTATAGCAGACGCCCAGCGCAGTGGCCAAGTCGCGTTCGATGGTCGCGCGGGACACTTGCAGTTGCTGGGCGATCTGCACGATGCTCAAACCGTCGAGCTGGGCCAGCAGGAATGCCTGGCGGGCACGCGGTTTCAGCTGGTGCAAGGCACGGTCCAGGCGCTCAAGGGCGTCAAGGATGACCAGCCGGTGCTCCTCGCTGGGCGCTTCGCCTTCGGGCAGGTGGGCCAGGCTGTCCTGGTAGGCCCGCTCCAGCGCGCGCCGGCGGAACTGGTCGATCATCAAGCCACGGGCGATGCTGCTCAGGTAAGCGCGCGGCTCTTTCAGCGGCGATACCTGGCGAGCACGCAGTACGCGCACAAACGTATCCTGGGCCAGGTCGGCAGCGTGTTCACTGCAACCCACCCGGCTGCGTAGCCAGCCGCGCAGCCACGCATGATGGGACTGGTAGAGCAGAGCGACCTCGGCTGGTTTGAGCGTGTCGTTGATCTGCATCGTTGCGAAGGCCCGGTCCCATGTTGTGTGCGAATGTGAACAGTTCTCAATTCTATGCGGGGATGCTGTTGCGGAGCAATGGTATGCCAGGAATTAGCCGCGCAAGAATCGGCGTTTAACCGATGAACGGCTGCGCTAAGCTGGGCCTGCAATCGACTAGATGGAGGTGCCATGATCCTCGCCGACCTTTCGCCTGATGCCTATCGCGAGGCCAGCGCACACCTGGCGTCACTTGACCCGGACTGGTCGCGGCATATCGCGGCGACCGGCCCGTGCCTGCACCAGGCCACGCCAGGGCGCGAGCCTTACGAGGCGTTGGTGCGGGCAATTGCCTACCAGCAGCTGCATGCCCGTGCTGCCGAGGCGATTCTTGGGCGGCTGCTGGCGCTGTTTCCAGAGCATGCGTTCCCGCAACCTGAGCAGTTGCTGGCCGTGACTCCGGATACCCTGCGCGCCTGTGGCTTCTCGGCGAGCAAGATGGCGACGATCCAGGGCATTGCCCAGGCAAGGCTGGAAGGCCTGGTGCCGACGCGTGAAGAGGCAGTGGCTATGGCCGACGAAGCCTTGATCGAACGGCTGGTAGCGCTGCGTGGGGTAGGGCGGTGGACGGTGGAAATGCTGCTGATCTACAGCCTGGAACGTTCGGACATTCTCCCGGTGGATGATTTTGGCGTGCGTGAAGGCTATCGCCGGCTCAAAGGCCTGGACAAGGCGCCGACGCCGGCGCAGATGCGCTCCTTGGGTGGCGGCTGGCGGCCGTATCGCACTGTGGCGGCCTGGTACCTGTGGCGGGCCTGAGGTTTTTGCATCACCTGTAACGGCGCTTCGCGGGTACAGGCAATAACTATCTGGAAGCTTACCCATGACCGTGTACACCACCCCCGATCAACGCTGGCAAGCCGTCGAATCCCGCGACCCCGCCGCTACCGGCCACTTCGTCTACGCCGTGCGCACGACTGGCATCTACTGCCACCCCAACTGCAAGTCACGCCTGGCCAAGCGCAGCAACGTCGTGTTCTATGACACCCCCGCCGCCGCCGAAGCTGCCGGCTACCGCGCCTGCAAACGTTGCTCTGGCACCCCAAAAGCGAGTGCCACCCGCCACAGCCGGCTGGTCACCCGTGCTTGCCGCCTGATCGAAACCAGCGACCCGGCACCCAGCCTCGACCAGCTTGGCGCGCAACTGGCCGTCAGCCCCTTCCACCTGCATCGGCTGTTCAAGGCCGAAACCGGCGTTACCCCCAAGGCTTATGCCACTGCCTTCCGCACCCGGCGCCTTCGCGCGCACCTGGAAGACGACCAGCGCTCGGTTACCGACGCCATCTATGATGCCGGCTACAACTCCAACAGCCGCTTCTACGCCAGTGCCGACCAACGTCTGGGTATGCGCCCCCGGCAGTACCGCGCCGGCGGCGCCGGGGCAACCATCCACTTCGCCCTTGGCCAATGCTCGCTAGGCGCCATCCTGGTGGCCCAAAGCGACAAGGGCATTTGCGCTATCCTGCTGGGCGATGACCCCGAGGCCCTGCTGCACGAGTTGCAGGACCAGTTCCCCAAGGCCCACCTGATCGGCGGCGACAGCGCATACGAACAACTGGTCGCCGAGGTGATCGGCTTCGTCGAGGCCCCGGCCCTGGGCCTGGCGCTGCCGCTTGATGTACAAGGCACCGCGTTTCAGGAACGGGTGTGGCAGGCCTTGCGCGAGGTGCCGGCCGGCAGCCGGGTCAGCTACAGCGACATTGCCGAACGCATCGGCGCCCCCAAGGCGGTGCGTGCAGTAGCCATGGCATGTGCGGCCAACCACATTGCCGTGGCCATTCCCTGCCACCGCGTCGTGCGCCGGGATGGCGACATCAGCGGCTACCGCTGGGGCGTGGAGCGCAAGCAGCAGTTGCTGAAGCGAGAGACGGCACTCTCCTGATTGCCAGAAGCCGCGTAGAATCCCCCGCCAAATCGAATTGTGAAGAGGAATGTTCGATGAGGCGTGTCAGCCTTGCCCGTTATTGCCCAGGCCTGATGGCCCTCCTGGCCTTGATGCTGGTGCTCGCCAGCCCGGCCTGGTCGGCCCCGGCTACGCCATTGTCCAACCTGGCCGCTGCCGAAGCGCCCGCATTGGACGAAAACGCCAGCATTGAACAGCTGAGCGACCGGCTGGACCAGATCCGCCAGGGCGTTACCAGTGAGGCCAACGACGACCTGCTGTCGCAACTGCGTCTTGCGGCGATGCAGGTTCAGCGCCAGGCCGATGCATTGAGTGCACAGCGCACTGCCGATGTGGATAAGCTCGACGACAAGCTCAAGGTCATTGGCCCGGTCCAGCCGGACGAGGCCGTCACCCTGACCCAGCAGCGAAAAGCGCTGGAGGCGGAAAAGAAAGCGCTGGTAGCTCAGCAGGATCAGGCCTCCAAGCTGACCCAGTCGGCCCGTGACCTGTCCACGCAAATCGTCAACCTGCGCCGTAGCCAGTTCAACTCGCAGATCACCAGCCGCGCGGCCTCGCCACTGAGCCCGGCGTTCTGGCAGAGCATCATCCGCCCTACACAGGATGATGTGGCCCGCCTGCGTGACTTGCGCAGTGAGGCGGCAGATGCTGTCACCAGCGCCTTCAGCGCCGACAACCGCTGGCTGTTCATTACCAGCCTGATAGCGGCGATTCTGGTATGGACCTTGGTGCGGCGCGTGCTCGAACGTTTGCTGGCCAGTGCGATGGTCGGCTGGTTGCCCGAGGGCCGCTTGCGCCGTAGTGCCTTGGCGCTGGGCGTCAGCCTGGCAACCCTGGGCACCATCGCCGGTTCTGTTTCGTTGCTGCGCTGGGGGCTGGAAAGCAGTGCAGAGCTGGGGACGGACATCGCCAGCCTGACCAACCATATTCTCGCCCTGGTGGTGTTCAGCGCCTTCATTACCGGCCTGGGCCGCGCCATGCTGATGCTGCAGCGGCCGTCTTGGCGGCTGCCGCCGATCCACGATGAAGTCGCCAGCGCGCTGGGCTGGTTCCCCAAGGTGCTGGCATTGGCACTGATGGTCATGATGACCATGGAGCGGATGAACAGCGTGATCGGCGCCAGCCTGGCGCTGACGGTGGCCGTCAACGGGCTGACCGCGCTGGTGGTGGCGTTCATCTTTGCCGGCGCGTTGCTGCGTTATCGTCGCACCCTGCGCAAGCATGACCTGGAGCGGCCAACGGGCCTGGCCGGGCTGATCCCGTTCGTGATGGTCATCTGGCTGACGTTGATCCTGCTGGCACTGCTCACCGGCTACCTGACACTGGCCTACTTCCTCACCGCCAAGCTGCTGTGGGTCAGCCTGGTGGTCACCTGTGCCTACTTGTTGACCACCTTTTTCGGGGACCTGTGCGAAACCTTGCTGTCACCACGCCAACCCGGTGGCCTGGCATTGGCCTCGACCCTGGGCCTGGCGCCTCGCCACCAGGCCCAGGCCAGCACCATACTGGCTGGTATCGGCCGTACCATCGTGCTGTTCCTGGCGCTGTTGCTGGTATTGATGCCGTCGGGCACCAGCCCCAGCGAACTGCTGCTCAGCCTGGGCGATTGGGACGGTACCGGCGGCAAGCTGCTTGGCAACCTGAACATCGTGCCGCAGGACATTCTGCTGGCCTTGGCGATCTTCTTTGGTGGCCTGTTCGCCATCCGTGTGGTCAAGCGCTGGCTGAGCGATCGCTTGTTGCCGGAAACCGACATGGACGCCGGCATGCGTGCTTCGCTGGTGACCTTGGTGGGTTACCTGGGCTTCCTGTTCCTGGCCATGCTGGTGATGTCGACCCTGCGCATCAACCTCACCAGCCTGACCTGGGTGGTCAGTGCCCTGTCGGTCGGTATCGGTTTTGGTCTGCAGCAGATCGTGCAGAACTTCATTTCCGGCCTGATCCTGCTGACCGAGCGCCCGGTGAAAGTGGGTGACTGGGTCAGCCTGGCGGGTGTCGAGGGCGATATCCGGCGAATCAACGTGCGTGCCACCGAGATCCAGATGTCAGACCGTTCGACGGTGATCGTGCCCAACTCGCAGTTCATCTCGCAAAACGTGCGCAACGTGACCATGGGCAATGCCTTGGGTGTGGTCGGCATTACCCTGACCCTGCCGCTGGAGACCGATGCCAACCACGTGCGTGAACTGCTGCTGGCGGCGTACCACGAACATGAGGCGATTCTGGATGCACCGGCTGCCTCCGTGTCGTTCAAGGACCTGACGGCCAGTGGCATGGTGATTGGTGTCAGTGGCTATGTGGCCGGGCCGCGACAGGTGTCTGGCACCCGGAGCGACCTGCTGTTCACCATACTTGGCCGGTTGCGTGATGACGGCATTGCCTTGTCTTCGCCGCAGAGCATGGTGCTGGTGCAAGAGGGTGCCCGGCCGGCAGACGAGCCGGTGTAATGCTTTGGGGCTGCTCCGCAGCCCATGGCTTCAATGCTGCTTGGCCTGCCTGATGCGCATCAATATCACCAACAAAACCAGCAACACCGGCGGCGCCATGGCCAACAATCCGTCCCGCGCCGTCAGCCCCAACCCCAGTACATTCAGCCCACCATAAAGCAGCTTGAACAGATTCAGCAGGTAATAGGTGATGGCTATGATCGACAGCCCCTCCACCGCCCGCTGGATCTTCACCTGAGCGTCCGCACGGGCATTGAGGCTGTGCAAGATCTCAGCGTTTTGTTCCTCCATTTCTACTTGCACCCGCGCCTGCAGCAAGTCGCCCAGGTTGGCCACGTTCTTCGCCAATTGCTCCAGGCGCTGCTCGGTGGCTGCGCAGTAGCGTACAGTCGGCTTGAACCGACGCTCGATGAACACCCCCAGACGCTGACAGTCGCCCACGTGGCTTTCGCGCAATTCACCCAGGCGTTCGAATACCAGTTGCGCGTACGCCTGCGTGGCGCCAAAGCGGTGACGGGTTTTTACCGTGCGGCTGACTACCTGGCGTGACAGGTGGGCAATGGCTTCCAGCAACCCCTTGGAATCATGGCCATCGCCCCCGGCACTGCGCTCGGAAAGGCTGACCAAGGTCTTGTCGAAGGCATCCAGTTCCTCGCTCAGCTGCTTGGCCGTGGTCAGGGTCAGTGATGCCATCATGCGGTACGTTTCGATTTCCAGCAGGCGGCGAATCATTCGGCCCTGGCGGTAGGCATTGAGGCGGCGGTTGATGAACAGGAAGCGGTTGGTGCCGTCCTCGGTCAGGCGGAAATCGCTCCACACTACCGCATCGCCACCGCCGACGCACGAGCCGCACGGGTCCTTGAAGCCGTAGCGGGGCAGGTCCAGGCCCTGTTCGTCGCGGACCAGCACCTGCACCGCGTTGATCACCTGCGCCACTTGCGGGGCTATCGCTTCAGCCAGCACCGAGGGTAGCGCTTGCCATTCGGTGTCGGCGGCCGTGCAGGGCACCACCAGGGTCAGCGTGAAGAATTCGGTGTGCCGTTCCCACTTGAACGGGTGGCCATCCAGGCAGGTTATACCCTGGGCGGCAGGGGTGTTCAGGGCATCCGGGCAGCAACGTTGCAGCAGCGCCGAACAGGCAGCATCGCCGCCGAGCAGGGCCAGGTGGAAGACATGCGCCGGGCCGTCGAAATACAGTGACGGGCGAGCGTGCAGTTCGTTGTGCAAGGCGGTGCGTTGAGGGTGCATGGGTGGTCCGGCCTGGTGTTGTGATTGTGGGGGTACCAGGCAGTGGGACTTTGCGGGGAGAGGGGAAAGTCACGTGGGTTGGCGTTTTGTATTGCTTGTGCCGGCCTCTTCGCGGGTGAACCCGCTCCCACAGGGTGGGTGCTTACCTCAAGGCATGCGCAATCTTACCTCAAGGCATGTGAATCCCTGTGGGAGCGGGTTTACCCGCGAATGGGCCGCAATGCGGCCCTTTGCGATATCAACCGAGGCACCGCGTCACATGCTTGACCGATTGATAGGCCGACAACCCCCAGGGCCCCAGTTCGCGGCCGATCCCGCTGCCCTTGGTACCGCCCCACGAGGTTTCGACGAACACGGCCTGCACCGAGTTGATCCACACGTGGCCAACCTCCAGCGCATCGGCCACGCGCTCGGCACGCTCCAGGTCAGCGGAGCAGACAGTGGCGACCAGCCCGAAGCGGCTGTCGTTGGCTTCGGCAACCGCCTGTTCTTCGGTGGCAAAGCGCCGTGCGCACAGCACCGGGCCAAAGATCTCCTCGGTCCACAGGCGGCTGTCTTTCGGCACGTCGGTATACAGCGTCGGGCTGACGAACCAGCCATCACGGTTCAGTGCCTTGCCGCCCGCCAGGCATTGCAAGCCTTCTTCCCGGGCGGTGGCGAAGTAGCTGGCCACTTTCAGCCATTGAGCCTGGCTGGTCAGCGGGCCCATTTCGACTTCTTCGGTCAGCGGGTTACCCACTCGCAGGTTTTCCAGTGCCGCCTGCAAACGCGGCAGCAGCGCATCGGCAATACCGTCCTGCACCAGCAGGCGCGAAGTGGCCGAGCACATCTGCCCGGCGTTCCAGCAGATGCCGGCGACAATCCACTCCACCGCCTGGTCGACATCACAATCATCGAACACCACGATGGCCGACTTGCCACCCAGTTCCAGCGTCACTGGCCGGCACTGCGTCGCTGCACTGCGCATCACCTGGCTGCCGACGCTGTTGCTGCCGGTGAACGACAGTTTGTCCAGGCCGTTGTGGCTGCTCAGCGCGGCGCCGGTTTCGGCCTTGCCATTGACGATGTTCAACACCCCGGCCGGGAGGCCGAGGGTGTCTGCGATCTGGCCGTACGCCAGCTCGATCAGTGGGGTCACTTCAGAAGGCTTGAGCACAACGGTGCAGCCGGCAGCCAGGGCCGGTGCGAGCTTCCAGGCGCTGGTTACCAGCGGGAAATTCCACGGTACGATCAGGCCGACCACACCCACCGGCTCGAGGCGGGTGCGGGCGGTAAAACCGGGGGCGGCCAGCGGCACGTCACGGTTTTTCGACGGCAGTTGCTCGGCCAGGCCGGCGTAGTAGCCGAAGGTGGCGATGGCGTCGTCCAGGTCGATTTCTGCTTCATGGCGTGGTTTGCCGTTGTTGCGCATCTGCATCGTGATCAGGGCTTCACGGCGCTGCCCAAGCTGTTCGGCAAAACCACGCAGGTAAGTGGCGCGCTGGCTGGCGCTGGTGCTTTTCCAGGCGGGCAGGGCGCTACGTGCAGCAGCGACGGCCTGATCGACCTGGGCCACACTGGCGGCCATCAGTTCGGCGAACGGTTGCCCCAGTGCAGGGTCATTGACGCTGATGCAGTCGCTGCCCTGGCCTTCGACCCAGCGGCCGGCAATGTAATGGGAAGTGGTCATGATCGGTTTCCAGTCAGGCCATTTCGGCAGTAGTTACAGGCGTGTGCGCGGTACGTTTGCAACGCACCCAACGCGGGCCCAGGGGGCCATACACGCCAGCAGGTTCAGGGAACAGGTTGAGCAGCAGCAGGTACAGCACGCCAGCCAACCCCAAGGTAACCGGCAGGCTCAGGTCGATGCCGCCGGCCAGGTCGCCCAGCGGGCCGACAAACTGCCCCGGCAGGTTGACGAAGCACAGGCCGACCGCCGCGCTGGGGATCCACGCCCCCATGCCGCGCCAGTTCCAGCCGTGCAGGAACCAGTAGTGGCCACCACGCTGGCCGCGGGTGAACACCTGCAGATCATCCGCGTGGTAGAAGCCACGACGGGTAATCAGGCCGAGGATCATGATCACCATCCATGGGCTGGTGCAGGTGATGATCAACACGGCGAAGGTCGATACGCTCTGCACCAGGTTGAAGGTGAAGCGGCCTATGAAGATAAAGCCGATCGCCAGCACGCCGATCAGTAGCGTGGCGCCGGCTCGGCTGAGCAGCCGCGGGAACACGCTGGACATGTCAAGGCCGGTGCCGTACAGCGCGGTGGTGCCGGTGGACATGCCGCCGATCACAGCAATCAGGCACACCGCCAGGAAGAACCAGCTTGGCGCCACTGCCAGCAGGCCACCCACATAGTTGTTGGCGGCAATGTAGTCCGGTGCCTGGGTGGCCACCAGAGTGGCGGTGCACAGGCCGAACAGGAACGGGATCAGCGTGGCGCCCTGTGCCGCGATCACTGCCAGCATGATGCGCGCCTTGGGCGTTTCACGCGGGATATAACGCGACCAGTCGCCAAGGAACGCCCCGAACGACACCGGGTTGCTCATGGCCAGGATCGCCGCACCGACGAACGCCGCCCAGAAACCGGCCTGGCCCAGGTTGACGCTGCCTGCATAGCCCGCATCGAACGGCCCGGCAAAGGCAACGATACCCAGCAGGAACAGCAGGCTGGAAGCCCACACGGCAATCTTGTTTACCCACAGCATGAAGCGGAAGCCGAAGATGCACACGACCAGCACCAGTACCGCGAACAGGCCATAGGCCAGGCCCAGGGTCAGGTCGGTTTCCGGCAAACCGGCCAGGCGTTTGGCGCCGCCGACCAAGGCATCGCCCGAGCTCCACACCGACAGCGAAAAGAACGCCACTGCCGTTAGCAACGACAGGAACGAGCCAACGATGCGCCCGTGCACGCCAAAGTGTGCGCCCGACGAAACGGCGTTGTTGGTGCCATTGAGCGCGCCGAACAGCCCCATGGGTGCAAGGATCAGTGCGCCAACGGCGACACCGAGCAAAATGGCCCACACACCCGCCTGGAACGACAGCCCGAACAGCACCGGGAAGCTGCCCAGCACGGCCGTGGCGAAAGTATTGGCGCCGCCGAAGATCAGGCGGAACAGGTCCAGCGGGGAGGCGTCGCGTTGATCGGCGGGGATCTGTTCGACGCCGTTGGTCTCGATACCGGTCGAGTGGCTCATGGTGATGCTCCAGCGCGGTTGTTGTGGGCCGGCGCAGTGCGCAGGCCTTCTTGTGGGTGCGTTGGCAGGGCGGCAGGGCCGCGAAAAGGTGATCAGGGCGGTGATACGACCGACAGGTGTTCGTGGCAGGCCAGCCACTGGTCGCCATGGCGGCGGAAGACGATGGTCTCGCGCTCGCTCAATTGGTGTTCTTCACCGGCGACGCGGATATGCGTGGCCACATCGTGCATGAAGATTGCCACGTCACCTTGCAGGCTCACCTGGGCATTGCCTGACTCACAGGCGAGCACGGTGAAACCCGCGGCCTGCCACTGGGCCCAAAGGTCCTCGTAGGCGCGACGTGACAGCAGCGGCTGCGGCAAGGTATGGAAAAGAAAGGTGGCGTCTTCGCTGAAACAGGCGAAATAGCGCGCGGTGTCATTGCTGGCAAACGCGGCAACGAGGTCGGCGGCGGCCTGCTGAACCTGGAGAGTCTGGTCCACGGGAGTGGCCTCACGGTTTTTGTGATTATGGTGAAGCGATTCTGGTGGCGGTTGGCAAAGGGACAAATCGCTGGCGGCAAATAATCAGTTCAGGAATTTGTAAAGTGATGCTCATGTTGAAAAGCCTTTGCGTCTAAATAATACTGCTTCCCATTAACGCCCTCGCCAAACCCTGCTTCGAGGTATTCCCGTGTCGTCGCTGCCCCACAACGCTCAAGTCGGCGAGCTGTACCGTGGCCATCATTCATGGTTGCGTGGCTGGCTGTTCAAACGCCTGGAATGCCAGCACCAGGCTGCCGACCTGGCTCAGGACACCTTCCTGCGCCTGCTGGGGCGTGACACCCTCAACGGCCTGCGCGAGCCACGTGCGTTTCTGGCCACCGTCGCCAAGGGGCTGGTTGTGGACCATTACCGTCGCCTGAGCCTGGAGCGGGCCTGGCTCGACAGCCTTGCCATGCTGCCAGAGCCCGAGGCACCGTCGGCCGAAGCGCGGGTGCTGGTTCTGGAAACCCTGGTCGAAATCGACCGCATGCTCGACGGGCTGAAACCCAAGGTGCGCAGCGCGTTCCTGCTGTCGCAACTCGACGGCCTGACCTACCCGCAGATTGCCGAACAACTGGGTATCTCGCTCAGTTCGGTGCAGCAATACATGACCCAGGCATTCAGCCACTGCTACCGGGTGCTGTATTCGTGAGTGCGGCTGAACCTTCTGACCAGGTGGTGGCGCAGGCCATCGACTGGCGTGTACGCCTGGCCTCGGGGTTGGCGCCGGTTGAGGAACTGGAGGCATGCCAGCGCTGGCGCGAGCTGCACCCTAGCCATGAGCAAGCTTGGCGACGCCTGGCGGTATTTGACGGGCGCCTGGGGGCAATGCCGCCACCGCAGGCCAGCCAGGCCCTGCGTTACCGCGACCGACGCACGGTGCTCAAGGGGGTGGTATTGCTGCTTGGCGCAACGGCGCTGGCCGGCGGTACCAGCCTGGGACTGCGCGGCACGCCCTGGCTGGCCGAGCAACGCACGGCTACCGGCGAACGCCGGCGCCTGGCGTTGCCGGACGGTGGCTGGCTACAAATGAACAGTGGCACGGCGCTGGACCTCGCCTTCGACAGCCAGCAGCGGTGGATACGGCTGTTGGCGGGGGAAATCATGATCCAGACCGGCAAGCAGGGCACCGAGCGCCCGTTCTGGGTCGATACCCCCATGGGGCGGCTGCAGGCATTGGGTACCGGCTTCTCTGTACGTGTAGCTGAAAGCAGTGTGTTGCTGGCAGTGGAGGAGGGGGCTGTTGCGGTGAAGCCGAGTGCCATGGCGCAGGCCGCTGCCGTCATCCGTGCCGGTGAGCAGGCGCAGTTCGACAGGGAGGGGGTGTTCGCAATGCAGCCGCTGGACCGCGATGCATTGGCTTGGCGCGAAGGGTACCTTGTGGCCCGGCAGTGGCCATTGGCACGGCTGTGCGGCGAGCTTGGTCGTTATCGCCCCGGGGTGTTGCGTTGCGACCCGGCGGTGGCGGGTTTGCTGATCTCGGGGGTGTTTCCGGTGGATGAGACGGACCGGGCGCTGGCGGCGTTGGGCCGAAGCTTGCCGGTGCGGGCGCGGTACCTTACCCGCTGGTGGGTGACGTTGGAGCCAGCACCAGCCTGACCCGCATGCGCTCCCACAAGGGGCGCTTTGGCCTGAACCAGGCAGCGCAAAAAATAATTTCAGTTTCTTTTGCAGTTTTTTCGCCGTGGCTCGGCCTCCTTGCAATCCTGCTCATGACCACAAGGAACCCCCCATGGCGTCGTCCCCGCACACCCCGCTTGCCCGTGCCCTGCGTATTGCCCTGCTGGGCCTGAGTGTCAGCCTGCCGCTGGGCAGCCTGGCGCTGGCCGCATCAAGCCAGCATTTCGAAGTCCCGGCCGGCAGCCTGGAGGGCGCCCTCAATGCCTATGCCCGCCAGGCCGACGTGCTGTTGAGTTTCGACCCGGCTCTGACCCGTGGGCTGAGCAGCCGCGGCCTGTCGGGTGATTACCCGGTTGATGTGGGCTTTGCTACCTTGCTCGGCAATACCGACCTCACCGCCGAAGCCAGCAGCGATGGCAGCTGGCGCCTGGTCCGCGCAACAACCGAGGGTGCTGTCACCTTGCAGGCGCAGACCATTTCCGCCACGGGCGAAGAAAACCCGCTTGGGCCGGTGGGTAGTTACGTCGCCAAGCGCAGCGTCACCGCCACCAAGACCGACACGCCGATCCATGAAACCCCACAGTCGATCTCGGTGGTGACCCGTGAACGCATGGAGGCCCAAGGCGTACAGTCGGTCAATGAGGCCCTGCGCTACACCCCTGGCGTATCCTCCTACGGCGCCAACAACCGCTCCGACTGGTACACGGTGGTGCGGGGTTTTTCACCCGCCACCTACCTCGACGGCCTGCAACTGCCGACCACCATCAACCTGGCCAGCTGGATGGTTGACCCTTACATGCTCGAACGTGTCGAAGTGCTGCGCGGCCCGGCGGGCGTGCTGTATGGCCAGGGGGACCCGGGTGGGGTGATCAACCAGGTGTCCAAGCGCCCGAGCACGGTCAGCAGCCATGAAATTCAGGCCCAGTATGGCTCCGACGCGCGTCGCCAACTGGGCTTCGATAGCACCGGTGCACTGGATGACGAGGGCGTATGGAGCTACCGCGTAACGGCCATCGGCCATGAAGCCAACATCCGCGATACCCCGTGGGAGGACAAACGCCAGGCGCTTTCTGCCGCCTTGACCTGGCAGCCTTCCGAAGACACCCGGCTGACGGTAATGGGCAACTACCTGGCGGATGATTCCAACGCGCAGGACAACTTCCTGCCTGCGGTCGGTACCTTGTCCCACTCACCCTATGGCAAGATCGGCCGAGATACTTTTACTGGCGACAAGCACTTTTCCAAGTACGAGAAGACCCAGTACAGCCTCGGCTACGAATTCGAAACGCGTCTGAACGATGTCTGGCAAGTGCGCCAGAACCTGCGTTACTCGCACCTGGACCTGAACGACAATATGGTCTTTGGCGTTGGCACCACGGCCTACTACGGTATGGACGGCGGCGACGAGCGTACGTTGCTGCGCTACGCCGGTATCGAAAACCCCAAGTACAGCCGCTGGGCGGTGGATAACCAGGCCCAGGCCGACTTCAGCACGGGCGACATTCGCCATACCCTGCTCATCGGTGTGGACTGGCAGCGCCAGCAAACTTCTGACCCGCAGGCCTACGTGCTCGCCACCCCCGTCGACCTCTATGGCGGTACGGACTATGGCCCGGTCGACCCCAGCCAGTTTACCCCGGATACCTGGAGCTACAGCCACCAGATCAGCCGCCAGACCGGGCTGTACCTGCAAGACCAACTGCATTTCGACGACCATTGGGTACTGACCCTGGGTGGCCGCTACGACTGGGCCACGTCAGATACCCGCAACTGGACCGATGCCGGCTCCGACCCCGAAATACGCACCCGCGATGAGGCCTTCAGTGGCCGCGTTGGCCTGGTGTACCTGGCCGACAACGGCCTGGCGCCTTACCTGAGCTACAGCGAAGGGTTTACGCCGAACCCCGGCACTGATGCCAACAACCAGCCATTCGAACCCACGCAAGCCAAGCAATATGAGGCGGGCATCAAATACCAGCCACCGGGTTCGAACAGTTCGGTTACCGCCGCGGTGTTCGAGATTACCCAGGACAACGTGCTGACCACCGCGCCAGGTAACCCCAACGACAAGGTGCAAACCGGCCAGGTGCGTTCGCGTGGTATCGAGCTGGAAGGGGTGGCGAGCCTGAGCAACGAGCTTGACCTGATCGCCACCTACACCTACCAGGACGTGAAGGTGACAAAAGCCAATGACCAGACCGATGGCAAGACGCCGATCAGTATTCCGACGCCGCGCAACCTGGCTTCGCTTTGGGCTGACTACACCTTGCACGATGGCCTGCTCAAGGGCCTGGGCTTCGGTGCCGGGGTACGCTACACCGGGCGTAACCCGGGGGCACCGGACAACTCGCTGAATGTGCCTGCCTATACCTTGCTGGATGCGGCCGTGCATTACGAAACCGGGCCATGGCGGTTTGCAGTCAATGCCAGCAACCTGGCCGACAAGGAGTATGTGGCGGGTTGTTATGATGCTACGCGATGCATCTATGGCAATGGCCGCACGGTGCTGGGCACGGCGACCTATCGCTGGTAACCCACTGTCTCAGGGGGCATGTAAATGCTGTAGGAGCGGCCCCTGTGTCGCGACTGGGCCTCTCCTGCAGGGATCGTGTCAGCCATGATGGCGAATTCGCTGTCATCTGCATGCAACGTTGATTCAGCAGCATTTCTGCCATCTCCCCGTGCCTCATTGCGAGTTCGAATGGGCCATCCCGCGCTGCACCTGCCACAGGACCATGACCTGTTCGGCCTGCTCTACGCCTTTGCCTTTCGCCCTGGCCAGCCCGGGCGCGAAATCGACTCGGCGCAATTGCTGCACAAGCTCGGCCAGCCGCTGGAGCCCGGCGAGTTCCTGTGGGTGCACCTGAACCTGGCTCACGCCGCCTGTGAGCGCTGGCTGCATACCCATCTGCAATTGCCTGATGCCTTCTTCGAAACCCTGCGCGAAGGCTCCCGCTCGACACGCATCGAGCATGCCGACTCGGCACTGCTGGCGGTGGTCAACGACGTGGTGTTCAACTTTGGCCTGGTGTCGTCCGACATCTCTACCTTGTGGGCCTGTGCCAGCAGCCAGTTGCTGGTGAGTGTGCGCCTGCAGCCGCTGCATTCGGTAGACAAGTTGCGCTCATCGGTCAAGCAGGGCGAGCGCTTTCATTCGTCCATTGAACTGTTGGTTCATCTGCTGCGCGATCAGGGCGATGTGTTGACCCAGATCGTGCGCGAAACCACCACCAGCGTCGACCGCATCGAAGACCAGTTGCTGTCCCAGCGCCTGAGCGACAACCGTGCCGAGCTGGGCAGCATGCGCCGCGTTCTGGTGCGCTTGCAACGCCTGCTGGCGCTGGAACCGGGGGCGCTGCTGCGTTTGCTCAACCGGCCGCCGGAGTGGCTGCAGGAGCAGGACATCCGCCAGCTGCGTGCGGCCACTGAAGAATTCACCCTGGTGATCAGCGACCTTACCGCCCTGGGCGAGCGGATCAAGTTGCTACAGGAAGAAATCGCCGCCAAGCTCAACGAGCAGACCAACCGCACCTTGTTCACCCTTACCGTGGTAACGGTGCTGGCGCTGCCGATCAACATCATTGCGGGCTTCTTCGGCATGAACGTCGGCGGTGTTCCCCTGGCAGAAAACCCCCATGGCTTCTGGGTGCTGGTGGCACTGGTGGCGACCTTTACCGTGCTGGTGGGGCGCTGGGCGTTTCGCAAGCGCCGAGAGTACTGACATCGCGTCAAACAACACACCAACTGACTGACGGTTCTTCCAGCCTCGCATCCTTGCCTACGCTGATACTCCCAACCCGCTGAAGCAAGGAGATCCGCCATGGCCTTCCAATACAAGCGCCTGGACAAGAACAACGCTGCTGTACTGCTCGTCGACCACCAGACCGGCCTGCTCTCGCTGGTAAGGGACATCGACCCCGACCGCTTCAAGAACAACGTGCTGGCCCTGTCCGACCTGGCCAAGTACTTCAAGCTGCCGACCATCCTCACCACCAGTTTCGAGACCGGCCCCAATGGGCCGCTGGTGCCGGAGCTGAAAGAGCAATTCCCCGACGCCCCGTACATCGCTCGCCCAGGCAACATCAATGCCTGGGACAACGAAGATTTCGTCAAGGCGGTGAAAGCCACTGGCAAGAAGCAGTTACTGATTGCTGGCGTTGTCACTGAAGTGTGTGTGGCCTTCCCGGCGCTGTCGGCACTGGAAGAGGGCTTTGAAGTATTTGTCGTCACTGACGCCTCCGGCACCTTCAACGAACTGACCCGTGATTCGGCCTGGCGGCGCATGGAGGCGGCCGGGGCGCAGCTGATGACCTGGTTCGGCGTGGCCTGTGAGCTGCACCGTGACTGGCGCAACGACATCGAAGGGCTGGGGACGCTGTTCTCCAACCATATCCCGGATTACCGCAACCTCATGACCAGCTACAACAAGCTGGCCAAATAACACGTGTGGGGGCTGCGTGGCAGCCCCCCGGTTCAATCAACAAGCGAAGCGGCAATCTGCAATGGATCGACCATACTGAGTCTTCATTCGCCTCAGGAGAGTGCCATGTCCAAGTCGTCCAGGAAGAAACCTAGCCCGGATCCTCAGGAAAAACTGGGCGGCAAGGCCTACGAAAAGGCACTCAAGAACCTGCATGTGGAACTGGTAAAGCTGCAAGAGTGGGTGGTAGCCAAGGGCCTGAAGGTGTGTATCGTCTTCGAGGGCCGTGATGGTGCCGGCAAGGGGGGCACCATCAAGGCACTGACCGAGCGTGTCAGCCCGCGGGTATTCCGCGTGGTGGCACTGCCGGCACCGACCGAGCGGGAAAAGACCCAGATGTATGTGCAACGTTACCTGCACCACCTGCCGGCCGCCGGCGAAGTGGTGATCTTCGATCGCAGCTGGTACAACCGTGCCGGGGTCGAGCGGGTAATGGGTTTTTGCAGCGAAGAGCAGAGCAACAAGTTCCTTGCCGTGGTTCCGCTGTTCGAAAAGATGATGGTCGAGTCGGGGATCATCCTCATCAAGTACTGGCTGGAGGTCAGTGCCGACGAACAGACCCGCCGCCTGCAGGACCGTATCAGTGACGGCCGCAAACTGTGGAAGCTATCGCCGATGGACCTCAAGTCGTACACGCGCTGGGACGACTACACCCGTGCCCGTGACGATATGTTCGCGGCCTCGGACTCGTCCTGGGCCCCGTGGTTCATGGCCCACTCCAACGACAAGCGTCGAGCCCGGCTCAACATCATCAGCCATATGCTGACGCGCATTCCCTACAAGGACATAACCCGCGAGCAGGTCGTAAAGCTGCCCAAGCGCGGCAAGATCGGCAAGTACAAGGCTGTGGCCTACCCGTTCAAGGTGGTCGAAGAGCGCTTCTGAACCCCTCCCTGCGGGGAGCAGCGAAGGTACGAGCCTATGCCTCATGACGGCAGCCTGTTGCAGGCAACGGTAGTGTTCCTGCTGGCCGTAGTGCTTCTGGTACCGCTGGCGCAGCGCATGAAAATGGGGGCAGTTCCCGGCTACCTGTTGGCCGGTATCCTGATCGGCCCTTCGGTTTTAGGCCTGCTGAACAACCCGGACAACGTCGCGCGCCTGTCAGAGATGGGCGTGGTGATGCTGCTGTTCGTCATCGGCCTGGAGCTTTCACCAAGGCGTTTGTGGACCATGCGTCGGGCATTGTTTGGTGTGGGTACCTTGCAGGTGGGGCTGACAGCGCTGGTGCTGGCCCTGTTGGCGTACTTCCTGTTTGCCCAGTCAAAGGCGGCAGCCATCGTGCTGGGGCTGGGCCTGGCCTTGTCATCCACCGCCTTTGGCCTGCAGGTGCTGGCTGAGCGCAAGGACCTGGGCAAGCCGCATGGGCGCCTGGCCGTGGCCATCCTGTTGTTCCAGGACATTGCCGCCATCCCGCTGATTGCCGTGGTGCCGCTGCTGGGGGGCGACGTCAGTACCGCCGACGAAGGTGCCTGGCCGGTGCTGGCAGTGTTGGTGGGGGTCGGTGTGTTGATTGTCTTTGGCCGTTATCTACTGACTCCGGTCTTCAAATGGACAGTCGGCTCGGGCTTGCCCGAGTTGTCGACGGCCACTGCCTTGCTGGTGGTGCTGGGCACGGCCTGGCTGATGGAGCATGTGGGTGTTTCGATGGCGCTTGGTGCCTTCCTGGCTGGCGTGCTGATGGCCGAGTCGCCCTTTCGGCACGAGCTGGAAACCCAGATCGAACCGCTCAAAGGCTTGCTGCTCGGGTTGTTCTTCGTCGGCGTTGGCATGAGTGCCGACCTGAAGTTGCTGTTCGGCATGCCATGGGTGGTGCTGGGGCTGACGCTGTTGCTGGTGGTCATCAAGTTACCCCTGCTGTTTGCCTTGGCACGCACGGCGGGCGGGCTCAACCACGCCCAGGCTTTATGCCTGGCGGTGGTGCTGGCGTCCGGTGGCGAATTTGCCTTCGTGGTGTTCAAGCTGGCGCTGGGGCATCAGGTGTTGACCCAGCAGGTACACGACCTATTGGTACTGGCCATCACCTTGTCGATGGCGGTGGTGCCTTTGGTGATGATGGCACTGGCCCGGCAGTTGAGTGACGACAGCCCCGCGCAGGCCAGCCCTTAAGCACGGCTTTGAGTCGCGCCTTGCGGGCGCATTGAAAGTGCGGAGGTGAAACATGCAGCCGAGTTTCAAGCTGGACAGTGCCCTGTCGCGGGGCTTGCTCGATGTGCTGATCAAGGCGGGCCTGGTGGCTGCCCTGGTGGTGTTCTCCTTCCAGGTATTCCAGCCGTTCCTGGAGTTGATGCTGTGGGCGGTGATTCTGGCGGTGACGCTGTACCCGCTACATCGCCGTGTCCAGCGGGGCACCGGGCTCAAGGACGGCTATGCGGCAACGCTGGTGGTGTTGATCGTGTTGCTGGTACTGCTGGTGCCGATCTACCTGGTGGTGATGTCCATCGGCGAGTCGGTGGACAGCCTGGTGATGCTGCTCAAGAGCGGCGCCTGGAGTGTGCCACCACCTCCTGAGTCGGTGGCGACCTGGCCGCTGATCGGCCCCAAGGTGCATGCCCTGTGGCTGTCGGCTTCGGAGAACATGGCCTATGTACTCAATCAATGGATGCCGCAGCTCAAGGGGGCAGGGCGGACGGTGCTCGGCGCCGTGGCCAGTGCGGGTGGTGCGTTCTTGTTGTTCATCGCGGCGATCATGGTCTCGGGCATCATCATGGCTTTTGGCAGGCAAGGTGAAATCTCGGCACAACGCATCGCCATGCGTGTCTCTGGTGAAGAACGCGGCAAGCCACTGGCGAAGCTGTGCACCGCCACCATTCGTGCGGTGGCCCAGGGGGTGATTGGTATCGCGTTCATCCAGATGCTGCTGATCGGTGTCGGCTTTGTCATAAAAGGCGTACCAGGCGCCGGGATGCTGGCCATTGTCATCCTCATGCTGGGCATTGCCCAGGCCCCGGCCACCCTGATCACGGTGCCGGTGATCATCTATGTGTTCAACGCCGAAGGCTTCACCGTGGCGGCTATCGTGTTCGCCATCTACACCTTCGTGGCCGGGCTGGCCGACAACGTGCTCAAGCCAATGCTGCTGGGGCGCGGGGTGGATGTCCCGATGCCCGTGGTTCTGATCGGCGCATTGGGTGGCATGGTGGTCAAAGGCATCATCGGCCTGTTTATCGGCCCGGTGATCCTCGGCGTGACCTACGTGCTGTTCTGGCAATGGGTTGCGCTGCAGGTGCCGGAGCAACCGGCTCCGCCTGCTGCCTGAGCCAGGGTCTGCCATGCCCAACTGCTGCTATGGCCTGGGGCTGCTGCTGATGCTGGCCGGCTGCACCCAGGTCGGCCCGGATTTCGAGAAGCCCCAGGCCCCGTGGCTGAGCAACTGGAGCACGCCTTTGCTGGAGCAGGCTAAGCGCAGCGCTGCGGTACCGGACATGCGCCAGTGGTGGGCGGTGTTCGCCGACCCCACACTGGATGCGCTTATAACCGAAGCTGATGCCAACAACACCAGCCTGCGGGTAGCGGGCCTGCGCATTGCCGAAGCCCGCGCACAGTTGGCCATCGTGCAGACCGGCCGTTATCCACAGTTGCAGCAGTTGCGTGCGCAGAGCCTGTACCTGAAGCAGAACCAGTCGGGTACTGCCAATGCCAGAGACTCGGTGTTCTGGCAGTCCAGCATCGGCTTTGACATTGGCTGGGAAGTCGACTTCTGGGGCCGCTTCAGTCGCGCCATCGAAAGTGCCGATGCTGCTTACTTCGCCTCCCAGGCCAATTACGCCGACGCCATGCTTTTACTCCGTGCACAGGTGGCTGACACTTATTTCGCTCTGCGCACTGCCGAAGCGCGGTTGGATATTGCGCAAGAAAACGCCAAGCGTCAGGCACGCAGCCTGGAAATTACCGAGCGGCTGTTCCGCCACGGCGAAAACGACGAGTTGGACTGGCAACAGGCGCGTACCCAGTACTTGGCCACCCAGGCCACCATTCCTGAGTTCGAAAACCAGCTCAATGCCCTGCGCAATGTGTTGTGCTCGCTGCTTGGCCGGCCGCCGGGGCCACTGCCGCAACTGGACGCCCGCCATGGCCAGTTACCGCTGCCGGACCGCGCCGTGCTGCAGGGCGTGCCCGCCAGCCTGCTGCAGCGGCGCCCGGACATCCGTGCCGCCGAGCAGGCTGTGGCGGCACAGTCGGCGCTGGTGGGGGTGGCCGAGGCTGACCTTTATCCACAATTAAGCCTGCTCGGCAGTATCGGTTGGACACTGCTCTCGGCCAATCACCTGCCCAACACTTTTGACCTGGCGGCAGGCCCGAGCCTGATCTGGAACCCGCTTGACTATGGGCGGCGCAAGAACGCGGTGCGCGTCGAGGATGCGCGCCTGCAGCAACTGATCGAGTTGTATCACCAAAGCGTACGCGAAGCCGCCCGTGAGGCGGATGACGCGGCCAGTGGCCTGGTGCGTTCGCTGCAGAGCGCCAGCATCCGCCAGGACGCTTCGCAGGCTGCCCAGCGTTCGCTGAACCTGGCCAGCGCGCAATACCAGGAAGGTTTTGCCGACTTCCAGCGCGTGCTCGACGCCCAGCAGCTGCTGCTGCAGCAGCAGGATGGTTACCTGGTCAGCCGCGGCAATGCAGTGAGCAGCCTGGTGAGCCTGTACAAGGCGTTGGGGGGTGGTTGGGACAACACGCGCAGGCCGATTGACCGCGCGACCCGCCAGCAGATGAAAAACCGTACCGATTGGGGCGACCTGCTCGACGAGCCGGCCGCTGCCTACCCTGAACAAGGTGAGCCGCAATGAGCGACGTCGCAGAAACGCCGCCAGCCCCCGACCGCGGTATGCGCTGGGTGCTGATACTGATCATCGTCAGCCTGGTCTGGTACCTGCTGGCCGACCGCTTCACGCCCTACACCCAACAGGCGCGGTTGCAAGCCTATGTGGTACCGGTGGCTGCCGAAGTGGCCGGGCAGATCAAGCGCGTGGCGGTGGGCAACAACCAGGAAGTACGCCAGGGCGATGTGCTGTTCGAGCTTGACCAGGCGCAGTACCGCATTGCCCTGGCCCGCGCCGAAGCCGACCTCGATACCGTGCGCCGGCAGATCGGCGCCAGTACTGCCGGCATCGACTCGGCCCAGGCGGCGCTGGTAGCGGCGCAGGCCAACGAGCGCAAGGCCCGCCAGGACGCCGAGCGGCTCAAACGCCTGATCGATGAGGACCCAGGCACGGTGTCGGTGCGCCGCCTGGAAGGTGCACAAGCCACCCATGATCAGGCCATCAGCCAAGTGGCGGCTGCCCGTGCCGAAGTCGAGCGAGCGCGTGAGCAGCAGGGCGGGGCCGAAGCCGAAAATGCGCAGCTGCGCAGCGCCGCAGCCAGCGTGGAAAAGGCCCGGCTGGACCTGGCCCGCACCGTGGTACGCGCCGATGCCAACGGGCTGATCACCGACTTGCGCACCGATGTCGGCCATTACGTGGGGGCTGGCAGCCCGATGATGACGTTGATCACGATCCATGATGTGTGGATAAGTGCCGACATGACCGAGAACAACCTCGGCCGCCTTCGCCCTGGTGCGCCAGTGCTGGTGGTGCTCGATGCCATGCCCGGCATGGTACTGAAAGGGCAGGTACGCAGCATCGGCTATGGCGTAAGCGTCGGCCAACCGGCAGCACCGGGCAGTCTGCCGACCGTGCAGAACAGCCGGGACTGGTTGCGCTCGGCACAGCGATTCCCGGTAATCGTCGAGCTTGACCGGGACCAACTGGCAGACAAGTCCGGGTTACGGGTCGGCGGTCAGGCCGAAGTCATGGTCCTGCCCAGCGAAGGTAACCCGTTGAACCTGCTGGGCCGCGTGTTCATGTGGTTGATGAGCTGGCTGTCGTATGCCTATTGAGCTGCGTCGCCTGCGCGCCCTGCGCCTGGCCTGGGGCGTAGCACTGTGCCTGGCAGCAAGCTTCGGTATCGGCCTGCCGGTGCCGATCCTGGCACCTGTACTTGCCGTGCTGTTGCTGGCCATGCGTAACCAGCCCTTGCCGCTACGAGCGGCCCCGGCCCTGGCGGTGCTGGTGCTGCTCGCCTGCGGTAGCGGGCTGCTGCTGATTCCCCTGTTGCGGCATGCCCCGCTGAGTGGGCTGTTGCTGGTCGGTGTAGGTGTTTTCCTGACATTGCGCTATGCGCTGAAGGGCGGCAATGGCCTGCTGGCAAATTTGCTGGTGATCGGCCTGACCATGATCGCCGCTGCCGGCACCAGCGATTTCACCTTGGCGCTGTCGGTGGTCGAAGCGCTGGCCAAAGGCATGCTGCTGGCGGTGCTGGGTACGGCAGTGGCTCATGTGCTGTTTCCCGAGCCTGCCGACGCCCCCACGCAACCGGTACCGCCGCTGCTGGGCCGCGAGCATGTCAGTTGGGTAGCACTGCGCGCCACACTGATCGTGATGCCGGCCTTTCTATTGGCGCTGATTGCCCCGGACCAGTACATGCCACTGATCATGAAAGCCGTGAGCGTGGGGCAACAGGCAAGCGAGACCCATGCGCGCCACGCCAGCCGCGAGTTGATCGGCTCGACCTTGCTGGCTGGGGTGTTGGCGATCCTGTTGTGGGGGGCGCTGAGCGTGTTCGTGCACTTGTGGATGTTCTTCCTGTGGGTACTGCTGTTTGTTCTCTGGCAGGCGCGCAGGCTCTACCGCGCGGTGGATACGAAGCAGGGGCCGGCGTACTGGGTGAGTTGCCTGACCACTATGCTGATCCTGCTCGGGCAGTCGGTGCAGGACAGTGCCGGGGGGCAGGATGTGTACAAGGCGTTTGCTGTGCGCATGGCGTTGTTTCTGGCGGTGTCGGTATATGCCAGCGCCATGTTGATCTGGATCGACCGGTGCCGGGTTCGGGCGGCCTAGCAGCCCTGCACTGGCCCTTTCGCGGGTAAACCTGCGCCACCCTGTGCGGGTTTACCCGCGTAGGGGGCGGCACAGACAGCTCAAGGCTTCCAGTCAATCCCGGTCTCTGACAGGTAGGCATCCACTGCTGCCCCGACCGTGGGGTGGAAGGCCTTTTCGCCCATATGCTCGAACAACTCGAACCGGCGCATCTTGTCCTTCACCGGGTCTTTCATCTCGGCGAACTGCAACTCCACCCCGCGCGCCTCCAGCGCCCGGTCCAGCTCGGCCAGCATGTCCGCCGAGGTGATATCGATGCTGGTCACTGGCTCGGCAGCAATCACCAACCGCTGCACGGGTGTTGGCGAGGCGTCCACCGCCGCCATCACTGTGCTCTGAAACTGCTCGGCATTGGCAAAGAACAAAGGCGCGTCCCAGCGCAGCAGCACCAGGCCCGGAATACGCCGGGCCTGTGGATAACGTTGCACATCATGGTAACCACGCAGCCCGTCGGCGCGGCCAAGTACCGCATAGTGCGGCCGCCAGCCGTCCCACAGGAACTCGATCACCGACACGGCCACGGCAATGCAGATACCAGGGATTGCACCGAAGACCGCCACCCCTGCGAAGCAGGTCAACGATAACCAGAACTCCCACTGTTGCATGCGGTATATGCGTTTGAGGTCGGCAAACTCGAACAGCCCCAGCGCAGCGGCAATCACCACCGCAGCCAAGGCACTGTTGGGCAGGTGTTGCATCAGGTTGGGTGCCACCAATAGCAGCAAGGTGACGGCCAGGGCACCAATGATGCCGGTCAGTTGGGTTTTCGAGCCCGCCGCCTCGGCCACCGGCGTACGGGACGAGCTACTGCTGACAGGAATGCCCTGAAACAGGCCGCAAGCCAGGTTGGCTACACCCAGCCCGAACATTTCCTGGTTGGGGTTGACCGGCGTCTTCAGCCGCGCGGCATAGGAGCGTGACAGCACACTGGTATCGGCGAACGACACCAGAGCCACGGCAATTCCGCCCAGCAGTACCTCGACCAGATCGATGTCGGTGACCCAGGGGAAGACGAAAGTGGGCAGCCCTTGGGGCAATTGGCCGAGCACCTTGACGCCCACCTGGTCGAGATTGAACAGGCTCACCACCATGGTTGCCAGCACCACGGCAATGAGAATGCCCGGTATGTGTTTGAACGGTTTGAGCAGCAGGATCAGCACCAGGCTCCCGGCACCGACGATGAAGCTTGGCCAGTGCCCTTGGCCAGCGAACAGCGCCTGGCCCAGGTGCCAGATGTCGCGCAACGGCCCTTCGCTGTCTACCTTGATACCAAACAGTTTGGGCAACTGGCTGATCAACACCGTGAGGGCGATGCCGTTCATGTAGCCATAGCGGATGGGTTTGGACAACAACTCGGTGATGAAGCCCAGCCGCAGCAGCCCGGCAATCACGCAGAAGGCGCCGGCCACCAGCGCCATCAGGCTTGCAACGGTTATGGCACGATGCGGGTCGCTGGCGGCGTATTGCACCACCACCGCCAGGATCGGTGCGGCCAGCGCCGAGTCCGGGCCCAACACCAGGATGCGGCTGGGGCCGAACAGGGCATAGGCCAGCAGCGGGATGATAGTGGCGTACAGACCATAGATGCCGGGCACCCCAGAGGCTTCGGCGTAAGCGATGCCCACCGGGACCAGCATGGTGGTCAGGACCAGGCCGGCAGCGATGTCCTTGGCTAGCCATACAGGCTTGTAATGGAGCAGGGTGACCAGGCCGGGCAACCAGCGTTGCCAGTCGAAGCGAGGCGATCCGGGCATGGTGCGGCTCCAGCGGGGAGGGGGCTGAGACACAGCTTAGATGCTGAGCCGCGGGGCCGCTCCCACTGAAGTATCGCAAGTTCTCAGGTTGGCGCTGTACTTGTAGAAGCAGCCCCGACAATCTCAAACCATTTACGCCACTGTCACCGCCGCCGCGCACTCAACCGGGAAATTCACCGAGTTGGCGACAAAGCATTCATGGTGCGCTTCCTCATGCAGCCGCAAGGCAACCTCACGGTCCGAGCCTGCGCTGATAGTCACCTGCGGGCGAAGCAGTACATGGGTAAAGCGCCCCTTGCCATGGGCATCACCTTCCACCATGCGCCCCAGCGGCGTGTCGACATAAGCCAGCACATTCACACCATTCACCGCACACAGGTGCAGGTACCAGAGCTTGTGGCACGCCGAGAGCGATGCCACCAGCATGTCTTCCGGGTTCCAGCGTTGCGGGTCACCGCGAAAGGCCGGATCGGCCGAGCCTGCCAAGGGCGCTTTGCCCGGGGCTTCAACACTGAAATCGCGGGCATAGGCGGTGTAGCTGGACGTGCCATCGCCCTTGTTGCCGGTCCAGGTCACCTGAACCTCGTACTGGTGTTCTTTCATCTTTCATCCTTGGGTTGATGCGCCGGTGTGGGCAACTGTCTTGCGCTGTCTCGGCTGGCCTCATCGTGGGTAAGCCAGCGCCTACAGGGTGCGCGTCCTGCTTGCCAAAGGCCAGAAAAACAAAACCCCTTGGGCGTGAGCCTCAAGGGGTTCGGGTACGGCAAGCCGTGCTTAGACGTTGAAGCGGAAGTGCATCACGTCACCGTCCTTGACGATGTAGTCCTTGCCTTCCAGGCGCCATTTACCGGCTTCCTTGGCACCGCTCTCACCCTTGAACTGGATGAAGTCGTCATAGGCCACCACTTCAGCGCGGATGAAGCCTTTTTCGAAGTCGGTGTGAATCACGCCAGCGGCTTGCGGGGCGGTGGCGCCGACGCGAACGGTCCAGGCGCGAACTTCCTGCACGCCGGCAGTGAAGTAGGTCTGCAGGTTGAGCAGCTCATAGCCGGCGCGGATCACGCGGTTGAGGCCTGGTTCTTCGAGGCCCAGGGCCTCGAGGAACATGTCCTTCTCTTCGCCGTCTTCCAGCTCGGCGATTTCCGCTTCGATCTTGTTGCACACCGGTACAACGACCGCACCTTCTTCTTCGGCAATGGCCTTGACCACGTCCAGGTGCGGGTTGTCTTCAAAACCGTCTTCAGCCACGTTGGCGATGTACATCACCGGCTTGCTGGTCAGCAGGTGGAAACCACGGATGACGGCCTTTTCGTCGTCAGCCATGTTCTTCATCAGGCTGCGTGCAGGCTTGCCTTCGGTGAAGTGCGGAATCAGTTTTTCCAGGATGGCCTTCTGCGCCAGGGCTTCCTTGTCGCCACCCTTGGCGTTGCGGGTAACCTTCTGCAGCTGTTTTTCGCAGCTGTCGAGGTCGGCGAAGATCAGCTCGAGGTCGATGATCTCGATGTCACGCTTGGGATCGACGCTGTTGGAAACGTGGATCACGTTCTCGTCTTCGAAGCAGCGCACCACGTGGGCAATGGCATCGGTCTCGCGGATGTTGGCGAGGAACTTGTTGCCCAGGCCTTCGCCCTTCGAGGCACCCGCCACCAGGCCGGCGATGTCGACGAATTCCATGGTGGTCGGCAGGATGCGGTTTGGCTTGACGATTTCAGCCAGCGCAGCCAGGCGCGCATCGGGCATCGGCACGATGCCGCTGTTCGGCTCGATGGTGCAGAAAGGGAAGTTCTCCGCCGCGATGCCAGACTTGGTCAAGGCGTTGAACAGGGTGGACTTGCCGACGTTGGGCAGGCCGACGATGCCGCAATTGAAACCCATGGGTATTCCCCTCTCTAAAGGAAATCAGGCCTTCTGGCTGTGCAGCTCGCGCATCGCCTTGGCGAAGTCGCCGGCAAGCACGTCCGGCAGCACGCCGAGGGCAAAATCGATGCTGGCGTCGAGCTTCTCCTGCTCGGCGCGCGGCGCGCGGCCCAGGACGAAGTTGGAGACCAGTTTGGCGTCACCCGGGTGGCCGATGCCAAGCCGCAGGCGGTGAAAATCGTTCTGGTTGCCGAGCTGCGCGATGATGTCGCGCAGGCCGTTGTGCCCACCATGGCCGCCGCCGCGCTTGAGCTTGGCAACGCCCGGGGGCAGGTCGAGTTCGTCATGTGCCACCAGTATCGCTTCCGGCTTGATGCGGAAGAAATTGGCCAAGGCCGCCACGGCCTGGCCGCTACGGTTCATGTAGGTGGTGGGGATCAACAAACGAACGTCGTTGCCCTGATGGCTGAATTTAGCCGTCAGGCCGAAATATTTTTTGTCAGCGGTCAGCGAAACACGCTGTGCGCTGGCAATGCGTTCAACGAAAAGAGCCCCTGCGTTATGCCGGGTCTGTTCGTATTCGGGGCCGGGGTTACCCAGGCCGACGATCAACTGGATGGCGGTCACGTCAGGGGCTCTTCCTTGGAGTTGGTGGGTTACAGTGCGCGCGGCACTGTAACCCGATCAACGCCGGCGTGCGAGTGGATTACTCGGCAGCGCCTTCTGCTTCTGGAGCAACGCGTGGAGCGTGAACGTTGGCAACAGCTTTGTCATCACCGTGGGCCAGAGCGACGAACTCTACGCCTTTCGGAGCTTTCAGGTCCGACAGGTGGATGATGGTGCCGATTTCAGCGTTGGCCAGGTCGACTTCGATGAACTCAGGCAGGTCTTTGGCTTCGCAGGAAACTTCGATCTGCGATTCAACGTGCGAGATCTCGCCGCCTTTCTTGACCGGGGCTTCTTCGTTGATGAAGTGCACTGGAACAACGGCGGTCAGCTTCTGGCCAGCAACGACGCGAACGAAGTCAGCGTGCATGATGAAGCCTTTGGCTGGGTGACGCTGCATGGCCTTGACCACGACGTTCTGCTTGGCGCCGTCGACGTTCAGTTCGATAACGTGGCTGTAGGCAGCTTCGTTTTCGAACAGCTTGGCGATTTCCTTGGCCACGATGGTCAGGGATTGGGCTTCTTTATCGCCACCGTAAACAACGGCTGGGATGCTGGCGGCGTGACGCAGGCGGCGGCTCGCACCTTTCCCCAGGTCAGTACGCGCTTGGGCGTTCAGGATGAAATCAGTCATTTTGCTTCTCCAAAATAGCCTCCCGAAAGGCGTTTGCGACCAGCGCCAGACGGGGATGGCAAAAAAGCCCCGCCCCAACACAGGTTGGGGCGGGGCGCTTCACATCAACACGCGTTCCGCTTAGCGGAACATCGCGCTGATCGATTCTTCGTTGCTGATGCGGCGTACCGCTTCAGCGACAACCGGTGCGATATCCAGCTGGCGGATACGGTCACAGGCTTGAGCAGCGGCGGACAGCGGAACGGTGTTGGTCACCACCAGCTCGTCCAGTACCGACTTCTCGATGTTCTCGATCGCGCGGCCCGACAGGACAGGGTGCGTGCAGTAGGCGTAAACCTTTGCAGCGCCGTGCTCTTTCAGGGCTTTGGCCGCGTGGCACAGGGTGCCGGCGGTGTCGACCATGTCGTCTACCAGGATGCAGGTGCGCCCTTCGACGTCGCCGATGATGTGCATGACCTCGGAGTGGTTAGCCTTTTCACGGCGTTTGTCGATGATACCCAGATCGACGCCCAGGGACTTGGCGACGGCGCGTGCGCGCACAACGCCACCGATGTCCGGGGAGACGATCATCAGGTTCTCGAAACGCTGGTCTTCGATGTCGTCAACCAGTACGGGCGAGCCGTAGATGTTGTCGACGGGAATATCGAAGAAACCTTGGATCTGGTCAGCGTGCAGGTCGACGGTGAGTACACGGTCGATACCTACGACAGTGAGCATGTCAGCAACAACTTTTGCGCTGATGGCTACACGTGCCGAACGCGGACGGCGGTCCTGGCGGGCATATCCGAAGTAAGGAATCACGGCGGTGATTCGGGATGCTGAGGAGCGGCGGAAGGCGTCAGCCATCACTACCAGTTCCATCAGGTTATCGTTGGTCGGGGCACAAGTCGGCTGAATAATGAAAACGTCTTTACCGCGAACATTTTCATTGATCTCAGTGCTGATCTCGCCGTCGGAGAACTTACCGACAGAGACGTCACCGAGAGGGATATGCAGCTGACGTACGACACGCCGAGCCAGATCGGGGTTAGCGTTCCCCGTAAAGACCATCATCTTGGACACGCGCAGTACCTGAAGGCTGAGGGTATACCTGGATGAGTATAAGGAAAATGGCAGGGGCGGCTGGATTCGAACCAACGCATGGCAGGATCAAAACCTGCTGCCTTACCGCTTGGCGACGCCCCTGTATCTGTTGCTTGCGAACGCTTATGCGCTCGACTTCTTGACCAGACTTTGCAGCTTGCGATGCAACATCGAAACATTGCTTCCTTTCGCCACAAACCCTGTTTGGGTCGCTGAAAGAAGGGCCAGAACTTTATCAGCTTCGGCTTTGCTTGGGAAGGCCCCAAACACACAACTTCCAGTGCCGGTTAGTCGAGCTTCAGTGAATTTTCCCAGTGAATTCAATGCATTTCGAACTTCCGGGTAATTCTGCTCTACAACCGGTTGGCAGTCATTTCGACTGTTTCCCTTGGGAACGGGGCGCATCTTAAGGGGGAGTGAATCACGTGTCAACTGCGGATGTGAAAAAATTTCTACTGTGCTGACAGACACTTGCGGCACCAGCACGACATACCAAGGTTCTTCCGGGTCGACCGGGGTCAGTTGCTCGCCCACGCCTTGGGCGAAGGCTGCGTGGCCACGCACGAACACCGGTACGTCGGCGCCGAGGCTGAGACCCAGGGCGGCCAGGCGGTCTTCGTCCCAGCCCAGTTGCCATAAGTGGGCGAGGGCCAGCAGGGTGGTGGCGGCATCCGAGCTGCCGCCACCGATGCCGCCACCCATGGGCAGGACCTTGGTCAGCCAGATGTCGGCACCAAGCGGGGTGCCCGATTGTTCCTGTAACTTGCGTGCGGCTCGCACGATCAGGTTGCTGTCGTGCGGCACTGTTTCGATTTCGGTATGCAGGCGGATCACGCCGTCGTCACGCAGGGCAAAGCTCAGTTCGTCGGCGTGGTCGAGAAACTGGAATACGGTTTCCAGCTCGTGATAGCCGTCGGCGCGGCGGCCGATGATGTGCAGCCACAGGTTGAGCTTGGCCGGGGCTGGCAGGGTGAGTTTCTGCATCTGATCAGCGCCCCAGCTGGCGCGGCTGCCAGTCCTTGACCACCAGGGTCACGTCCAGGTCCTTGCCGTGAAGCTTCAGGCGTTCGGGCAACCAGTAGCCGTTCTGCTCGGTGTAGCTCAGGTACTGAACCTGCCAGCCATCCTGGTCGAGGCTGGCCAGGCGGCTGTCAGCGTCCAGGGTCAGCTTGCTCTTGCTGTCGGGGGCAGGCAGGCCGCGTACCCACCAGACCAGGTGCGAGACCGGCAACTGCCAGCCCAGTTGTTCTTCCAGCAGGGCTTCGGGGCTGGTGGCTTCGTAACGGCCCTGGTTGGCAACTTCCAGTACCACGCCGCCGGGGCGGCCGGTGAGGCGTGCGGCGCCACGGCCCAGCGGGCCGGCCAGGCGAATGTCGTAGTAGTCCTGGCGTTGCAGCCAGAACAGCGTGCCACTGCCGGAGTCGCGTGGGGCGCGGATGCCGACCTTGCCGTTGATCTGCCAGCCGTCGAGGCTGCTCAGCTGCTCTTTATGGGCGCGCCACTGTTGCGGGTCGCCATGGCCCTGCAGGGCCTCACGGCTACCAAAGCCGGCACAGCCGGCCAGCAGGGCGATCAGGGTGAAGGTGATGCAATGGCGCAGGAACATGGCGTTAAAGGGTCTCGGATCCGGTCAGGCGCAGTAAGGTCTTGCGCAGGATAGGGCTGTCGGGTTGGGCTTCGAAGCCTTTGGCCCAGACCTGGCGGGCTTCGCGGCGTTTGCCGTTGGCCCACAGCACTTCGCCCAGGTGAGCGGCCACTTCGTGGTCGGGGAAGTTGGCAAAGGCCTGGCGCAGATAGGTTTCAGCCGCGTCGAGGTTGCCCTGGCGATAGTTGACCCAACCCAGGCTGTCGAGTACCGCCGGATCGTCCGGGGTCAGCTGGTGGGCTTTGTCAATCAGCGATTGGGCTTCAGCATAGCGGGTGGTGCGGTCGGCCAGGGTGTAGCCCAGGGCGTTCAACGCCATGGCGTTTTCCGGCTCGCGGGCGATGATGGCGCGCAGGTCTTTTTCCATCTGCGCCAGGTCGTCGCGCTTCTCGGCCAGCATGGCGCGGGTGTAGAGCAGGTTGAGGTCGTCCGGGTAGCGCTGGATGGCTTGCTGCAGCACTTGGCTGGCCTGGGCGTCCTTGTTGTTGTTGCTGTAGCTTTCCGATTCGATCAGGTATAGCTGGATGGCGTAGTCCGGCTGTGCTTCGCGGGCTTCGGCAAGCAGGCGCGAGGCGTCGTTGCTGCGGCCGTTGGCGATCAGGATGTCGGCCTGGCGCAGTTGGGCCGCCAGGTAGTCTGGGCCGGGACCGACCAGGGCGTATTCACGCAGTGCGCCTGCTGGGTCGTGGCGCTCCTCGCGGATGCGGCCCAGGTTGAGGTGCGCGGCGTCGACGTTGCTGTCGCGCTCGACCAGTTCCTGCAGATAGCCTTCGGCTTCATCCCAGTCCTTGTTTTCCAGGCACACCAGGGCCAGCGAGTAGCGCAGTTCGTCATCATCGGGGTATTGCTGGACCAGGCTGACGAATTCGGCCTTGGCATCGGCGATGCGGTCCTGTTCGACCAGGGTGCGGGCGTAGGTAAGGCGCAGGCGCTTGTCATCCGGGTTGTCACGAATGGCCCCGCGAAGCAGTGGCAGTGCCTCCGGGCCACGGTCCAGTGCCTGCAGCAGGCGGGCGCGCAGCAGGATCGGGGCTATTTCGCCATTTTGCGGCGGGTGCGATTCAAGCAGCTCCAAGGCTTCTTCGGTCTTGCCGTCCTGGTTCAGCAGCAGGGCTTTGCCGAACACCAGTTGACCGTTGTCCGGGTATTTCACAAGTAGGCGCTCAAAGCTTTGCAGCAGGCCGTCGCGGGTGCTCTGGTCGGTTTCGGCGGCAGACAGGGCAAGGAAGTCGAAGTGGGTGTCGCCTTGGCCCTGTAGCACCTTTTCCATGTAGGCCATGGAGTCGTCATAGCGGCCGGCGCGGGCCAGCTGGATGGCGGCGGCACGCTGGGCGTCGAGGTTCTGCGGGTCGTTGCGGGCCCAGACCAGGGCGTTTTCCAGTGCTGGTTCGTCGGCACCGAGGTATTCGGCTATGCGGTAGGCGCGTTCGGAGACCCCGGGGTCCTGGGTTTTCGCGGCCTGGTCGGTGTAGTTGGCCAGGGCGATGTCGAAGCGGTTGCGCTGGCCGGCCAGCTCTGCCACCAACAGGCTGTAAAGCGTGTCCTGCTTGAACGAGCCATACACCACAGGCTTTTCCGCCTCGCCCTTGCCGGCCTCGGCAACGGAGGGTTCGGCATTGTGCGGGGCCAGGCTCTGGCAGCCCTGAAGCAGGGCGAAGGCAAGCAGCAGTGCGTAAGGTCTGTTCATAGATGAGGCTTAAGAAGGACTAACCGGCGGTCGGAGCATGATGACACAAGCGCGGGGGCAAACCCACCTGTGCAGTGTCTGGTTAACTGCGACCTTGGCGGGGGGGGAGGGGTTCCGGAGATTTTGGTTGTGCCGGGGGCCTGGTTTGGGAGGTGTGGTGGGTGTGCCAGGTGCCTGGTTTGGAAGGTGTGGTGGGTGTGCCAGGTGTCTGGTTTGGAAGGTGTGGCGCCTGGAAGATCGAGCGCCGCCCGCGCGGCGCTTCGCGGGCAAGCCCGCTCCTACGTTTGTTTCGGGCCAGTATTGCCTGTGCCAAACGCGCGCGACCGCCTGGTTTGTACGACGCGATATCGAGGCATGCGCCAAGGCGTTCGCGCGCAAATCCCACAGGAATAATTGGCCCGAAACAAACGTAGGAGCGGGCTTGCCCGCGAAGCGCCGCGCGGGCGGCGCTCGATCTCACAGGCGCTGAACGTGTCACGACGAACGCTTCGGCGCTCGATTTCACAGGCGCTGAACATGTTACGGCGAACGCTTCGGCGCTCGATTTCACAGGCGCTGAACATGTTGCGGCGAACGCTTCGGCGCTCGATCTCACAGGCGCAATAACCTGATCGGCATACACTTCGGCATAGTCTAGCGAACGGTGGTTGTCCTAAAACCTGCGAAAGAGGACAATTATCGGCTTCCCGTCACAACCAGCGATCTTGCATGGCCTTTCTTGCACTTGGTATCAACCATAAGACTGCCTCGGTAGACGTACGCGAGCGCGTGGCGTTTACCCCTGAGCAGCTGGTAGACGCCCTGCAGCAGCTCTGCCGACTGACGTCCAGCCGCGAAGCGGCGATCCTGTCGACTTGCAACCGCAGTGAGCTTTATATAGAGCAGGACCACCTGTCCGCCGATGCCGTGCTGCAGTGGCTGGCCGACTACCACCGCCTCAGCCTCGACGAACTGCGTGCCAGTGCCTACGTGCACGAAGAACACGACGCTGTGAAGCACATGATGCGTGTGGCGTCGGGCCTCGACTCGCTGGTGCTCGGCGAGCCGCAGATCCTCGGCCAGATGAAGTCTGCCTATGCCGTGGCACGCGAAGCCGGTACCGTCGGGCCGTTGCTCGGGCGCCTGTTCCAGGCCACCTTCAGCGCTGCCAAGCAGGTTCGCACCGATACCGCCATCGGTGAAAACCCAGTGTCCGTGGCGTTTGCCGCGGTCAGCCTGGCCAAGCAGATCTTCGCCGATCTGGGTCGCAGCCAGGCCCTGCTGATCGGCGCTGGCGAAACCATTACCCTGGTCGCCCGCCACCTGCATGAGCAAGGCGTACGCCGTATCGTGGTGGCCAACCGTACGCTGGAGCGTGCCAGCATCCTCGCCGAGCAGTTCGGGGCGCATGCCGTGCTGCTGGCCGACATTCCCCAGGAACTGGCCAACAGTGACATCGTCATCAGTTCCACCGCCAGCCAGTTGCCAATCCTCGGCAAAGGCGCGGTCGAGAGCGCGCTGAAACAGCGCCGGCACAAACCGATTTTCATGGTCGACATCGCCGTACCACGCGATATCGAAACCGAAGTGGGCGAGCTGGACGACGTCTACCTCTACACCGTCGACGACCTGCACGACGTGGTGGCGGAAAACCTCAAGAGCCGCCAGGGTGCGGCTCAGGCCGCCGAAGAGCTGGTGACAGTCGGTGCCGAAGACTTCATGCTGCGCCTGCGTGAGCTGGCGGCAGTGGACGTGCTCAAGGCCTATCGCCAGCAAAGCGAGCGCCTACGCGACGAAGAACTGCAAAAAGCCCAGCGCCTGCTGGCCAACGGTGGCAACCCCGAGGACGTATTGGCCCAGCTGGCCCGGGGCCTGACCAACAAACTTCTGCATGCGCCCAGCGTGCAGTTGAAAAAGCTCTCGGCCGAGGGGCGCGTCGATGCGCTGGCCATGGCCCAGGAACTCTTTGCCCTCAACGAGGGCTCGACGGACAAATCCCCGCAATGAAAGCGTCGCTGCTGAACAAACTGGAAATCCTCCAGGACCGCTTCGAAGAACTCACCGCCCTGCTCGGTGATGCCGAGGTCATTTCCGACCAGACGCGTTTTCGCGCGTATTCCCGTGAATACGCCGAGGTCGAGCCGGTCTACGCTGCCTATAAAGAGTGGCGTAAAGTCCAGGACGACCTCGAAGGCGCCCAGGCGCTGCTCAAAGACAGCGACCCGGACCTGCGCGAAATGGCCGTGGAAGAAGTGCGTGAAGCCAAAGAGCAACTGCTGACGCTGGAGGCGCAGCTGCAGCGCATGTTGCTGCCCAAAGACCCCAACGACGGCCGCAACGTTTTCCTTGAAATCCGCGCCGGTACCGGTGGCGACGAGGCTGCGATCTTCTCCGGCGACCTGTTCCGGATGTACTCGCGTTACGCCGAAAAACGCGGCTGGCGCCTGGAAATCCTGTCCGAGAACGAAGGCGAGCATGGCGGTTACAAGGAAATCATCGCTCGCGTCGAAGGTGAGAACGTCTACGGCAAGCTCAAGTTCGAGTCCGGCGCACACCGTGTGCAGCGCGTGCCCGAGACTGAATCCCAGGGCCGTGTACACACTTCCGCATGCACGGTGGCGGTACTGCCCGAGCCGGACGAACAGGCCGCCATCGAAATCAACCCGGCCGACCTGCGCGTCGACACCTATCGCGCATCCGGTGCCGGTGGCCAGCACGTCAACAAGACCGACTCGGCAATCCGCATCACCCACTTGCCCACCGGCATCGTGGTGGAGTGCCAGGAGGAGCGTTCGCAGCACAAGAACCGCGCCCGTGCCATGTCCTGGCTCTCGGCCAAGCTGAACGACATGCAGACCAGCGCCGCACAGAACGCTATTGCCAGCGAGCGCAAGCTGCTGGTGGGCTCCGGTGACCGCTCCGAACGCATCCGCACCTACAATTATCCACAGGGCCGGGTGACCGATCACCGTATCAACCTGACCTTGTATTCGCTGGACGACATCCTCAGCGGTGGCGTGGAGGCGGTCATCGAGCCGCTGCTGGCCGAATACCAGGCCGATCAACTGGCCGCCCTGGGGGACTGATGACCATCATCGCCAGCCTGCTGCGCAACGCGCAGCTGCCCGAATCGCCCACCGAGCGCCTGGACGCCGAACTGCTGCTGGCTGCGGCCATCGGCAAGTCGCGCAGCTACCTGCACACCTGGCCCGAGCGTATTGTCAGCAGCGAAGATGCCGAGACCTACGCAGGGTACCTGCAACGCCGCCGTGGCGGTGAGCCGGTGGCCTATATCCTGGGGCAGCAGGGTTTCTGGAAGATCGACCTGGAAGTGGCTCCCCATACCCTGATCCCGCGGCCTGATACCGAACTGCTGGTCGAGACAGCCCTTGATCTGCAACCCGCCTCACCCGCCAAGGTGCTTGACCTGGGCACCGGCACGGGGGCCATCGCTCTGGCTTTGGCCAGCGACCGCCCGGCCTGGCAGGTGACGGCCGTCGACCGGGTGGAGGAAGCCGCAGCCCTGGCTGAGCGCAACCGCCAGCGCCTGGGCCTGGCCAACGCCCAGGTGCGGGTCAGCCACTGGTTCGACAGCCTGGGCGGTGAGCGTTTTGACCTGATCGTCAGCAACCCGCCTTACATCGCCGCCGCAGACCCACACCTGGTGGCCGGCGACGTGCGTTTCGAACCCAGCAGTGCGCTGGTGGCCGGCGCCGATGGCCTGGACGACTTGCGCGTCATCGCCGCCCAGGCCCCCGCGCACCTGTTGCCGGGTGGCTGGTTGTTGCTGGAGCACGGTTACGATCAGGCCGCTGCGGTACGCGCCTTGCTGGCCGAGCAAGGCTTTATCGAGGTAGCCAGCCGTACCGACCTGGGCGGCCATGAACGTATTACCTTGGGGCGTCTGCCATGCTGAGTGATCAGGAACTGCTGCGTTACAGCCGCCAGGTACTGCTGGCCCAGATAGACATCGACGGCCAGCTGCGGCTCAAGCACAGCAAGGCGCTGATCATCGGCCTGGGCGGCCTCGGTTCGCCGGTTGCGTTGTACCTGGCTGCTGCCGGGGTAGGTGAGCTGCACCTGGCGGACTTCGACACCGTCGACCTGACCAACCTGCAGCGCCAGGTGATCCATGACAGCGCCAGCGTTGGCATGAGCAAGGTCGACTCGGCCTTGCAGCGCCTGCAGGCCATCAACCCGGAAGTTACCCTGGTTGCCCACCGCCAGGCACTGGACGAGGACTCGCTGGCAGCCGCTGTAGCGGCGGTCGACCTGGTGCTGGATTGCTCAGACAACTTCACTACCCGCGAAGCGGTCAACGCCGCGTGTGTGGCTGCCTGCAAGCCACTGGTCAGTGGTGCGGCGATTCGCCTGGAAGGGCAACTGTCGGTATTCGACCCGCGGCGCGACTACAGCCCTTGTTACCACTGCCTGTACGGGCACGGCAGCGAAGCCGAGCTGACGTGCAGCGAGGCCGGTGTGATCGGCCCGCTGGTGGGCCTGGTAGGTAGCCTGCAGGCGTTGGAGGCGATGAAGCTGCTGGCCGGGTTCGGTGAGCCGCTGGTCGGCCGCTTGCTGCTCATCGACGCCCTCGGCACCCGCATTCGCGAACTGCGCGTCAAGCGCGACCCGGCCTGCGCAGTCTGTGGCAAACGCAATGGCTGAGCGCTCGGCGCCGGTCGGCGTGATGGACTCGGGCGTCGGCGGCTTGTCGGTACTCGCCGAGATCCAACGCCTGCTGCCCAACGAATCGCTGCTGTATGTGGCCGATTGCGGCCACGTGCCTTACGGCGAGAAGTCGCCGGACTATATCCGTGAGCGCTTGCGGCGCATTGCCGGGTTCTTCCACAAGCAAGGTGCCAAAGCTCTGGTGCTGGCTTGCAACACCGCCACGGTGGCGGCGGCGGCTGACCTGCGTGAGTTGTACCCGAGCTGGCCGCTGGTGGGCATGGAGCCTGCGGTGAAACCTGCCGCCGCGGCAACCCGGTCCGGCGTGGTCGGTGTGCTGGCTACCACGGGTACCTTGCAGAGCGCCAAGTTCGCCGCCTTGCTTGACCGCTTCGCCAGTGACGTGCAGGTCATTACCCAGCCTTGCCCGGGGCTGGTCGAGCTGATCGAAACCGGTGATCTGTCCAGCCCGGTGTTGCACCAGATGCTGCAGGGCTATGTGCAGCCGCTGCTGGCTGCAGGTTGTGACACACTGATCCTCGGTTGCACCCATTACCCCTTCCTGCGCCCCTTGCTGGCCGGCATGGTGCCTGCGGATGTAGCCATCATCGACACGGGCGCTGCCGTGGCACGTCAACTGCAAAGGCTGCTGGGCGCAAGCGACCTGCTAGCCGATGGGCCGGCCCGGGATACCCGCTTCTGGACCAGCGCCGATCCGCAATCCTTCAGAAAGATCCTGCCTGTGCTGTGGCATAAGTCCGACGATGTGCAAAGCTTTGCGTTGTGAAAAAAACGTGAAAAACAGCTGAACTATCGTTCCACTTCCGCTTTCTATCGCTTTGCCTGACATGAGGCGAAGACTAATAACAGCATCAGGAAGAAGGATGTTTCTCATGAAGAAACTGCTCGGCTTGGCGGCGGCTGCCGCCTTGACTCTGGGGCACGTACTGTCGGCGCAAGCTGCCGACGTATCGTTTTCGGTGGGGCAGACCGGTGATTCGACCATGGTCTATCGGCTGGGGTTGCAGTCGAACTGGGACGCAAGCTGGTGGCAGAGCAATGTCGGTCGCCTGACAGGCTATTGGGACGGGGCCTACACCTATTGGGATGGCGACAAGACCGCGAGCAACCACAGCTTGTCGTTTGCGCCGGTGTTCGTTTATGAATTTGCCGGTGAATCGGTGAAGCCCTATATCGAGGCAGGGATCGGTGTAGCGGCATTTTCCAGCACCGAACTGGAAAGCAATGAGCTGGGCTCGGCATTCCAGTTCGAGGACCGTATCGGTTTTGGTTTGCGCTTTGCCGGTGGGCATGAAATCGGGGTGCGGGCGATTCACTATTCCAACGCCGGTATCAAAGAGCCCAACGATGGTGTAGAGAGCTACAGCCTGCATTACCGCATGGCGCTCTGAGTTCATCGGCACCGACTTCTTCGCGGGCGTACCCGCGAAGAAGTCGGTGCCGATGTCACAGTCTATCGCTGTAATGGCCAGAGGCTGCTGAGGTCCAAGGTTTCCAGCACCAATTCCGGCGCCCTTTGTGGCCAGCGCTGCAGTAACTCTGCTGCCGCACTGTGTGGCGTCCACTCCTCCGGTATTGCCGGCGCCGACGTCACTGGCGCTTTCAACGATTGTGGTGCCACCACCGTAAGTGCAACCCCTTGAGCTTCCAGCGCCTTACGCTGTTCGCGCATCCATTGCGGCGTGCTGTTCCAGCCGGCGGTGATCTGCGTGGGCGCGTACAGTTGCAGGGCCGAGTAGCGGTTGAACACCGCCATCACCTGCGGCGAATCTCCCTTGGCCAGCAAGGGGAATGCGTTGGCCAGGCAATGCTCGGCGGCTGCGTGATTGCTGCTGACGATGCTCTCGATCAACTCGCTGTCCGCCACATTGTCAGCCAAGTAGTCACCGGTTCCGGCGTTGATGATCAACCCGTCGAGCCCGCGCCAGGCATGATAGATCTGCCGGCTGGCACTGGCCGCCTGCTGTTCTTCCTGCAACTGCCAAGGCAACCGCAAAAGCAGGCTGCCATACCTTGAGCCCAATGCATCCAGGGCCTGATCATCCTTGCCGCTTGCGGCAACCCGATGCCCTTGCTTGAGCATCCGCTCCACCAAAGCCAAGCCTAGTCCATTGCTTGCGCCCGTAACCCAATACCTGCGTGAGTTAGTCAAGACGTTGCTCCCTGTTACTGCCGGCGTGGCAAGCCTTTGAAGGCCTCCAATGCACGCTGGCGACTGCTGCTGAGATCGATCATTGGACTTGGATACAAATTATTATCAAAAAGATCATTCGACTTCACGGGTTGATGTACTGTTTTTTCATCAAGCTCCTTTAGTTCAGGCACCCAGTGGCGAATGAAGCGACCTTGTGGGTCGAAACGCTGCGACTGCGATACCGGGTTGAAAATGCGGAAATAGGGCACCGCGTCGGTGCCGGTAGACGCGCTCCACTGCCAGCCGCCGTTATTGGCGGCCAGATCACCGTCTATCAGGTGGCGCATGAAGTGCCGCTCCCCCTTGCGCCAGTCGATCAGCAGGTTCTTGCTGAGGAACATGGCCACGACCATGCGCAGGCGGTTGTGCATCCAGCCGGTGTGCAGCAACTGGCGCATGGCGGCGTCGATGATCGGGAAACCGGTACGGCCCTGTTGCCATGCCTCCAGGTCTGCCGGGGCGTCACGCCAGGGCAGCGCCTCGGTGTGCGCGCGGAAGGCGCGGTGGCGTGAGACCTGCGGATAACCCTGCAAAATATGTTTGTAGAACTCGCGCCAGAGCAGTTCGTTGATCCAGGTTTGCACGCCAGTGCTGCCACTGTCGAATTCGCCCCGGTTGCTGGCCAGGGCGCCGTGCAGGCACTGGCGCGGCGAGATCACACCAGCCGCCAGGTAGGTGGAAAGCTGGCTGGTACCGGGCATTGCCGGCAGGTCGCGCATCTGCTGGTAATCGTCAATGGCTTCGTCCAGAAAACGTGTCAGCCGGGCCTGTGCCTCGGCCTCACCTGCAGGCCAGTGCTCACGCAATGCGCGAGCGGGCTTTTCGAACCCTTCGACATGCTGGGGGATCGGGTCGCTGTCGATCTTCAGCGGGGCTTGGGGCCTCACTCGATGGGCCAAGGCAGGCAGGCTGCGGTGCAGGTGCTCCAGGCAGGTTTTCTTGAACTGGCTGAACACCTGGAAGTAATCGCCGCTACGGGTGAGGATGGTGCCGGGGCGGAAGAACAGTTGATCGAGGTGGCTGTGGGCCTGGATTGCCGACTTCTCCAGCAACGCGCGGGTGGCATCGTCGCGCTGCTGTTCGTTGATGCCGTACTCCTCGTTCCAGTGCACGCTCTGCACCTGATGCTGGCGACAGACATCGAGCACCGCCTGTGGTGCCTGGTCCCAGGTATCGACCTTGCGGATCAGCAGCGGGATGTTAAGTTTTTCCAGGGATTGACGCAGATCGCGCAAGTTGCGCAACCAGAAGTCGACTTTGCAGTCGGCATCGTCATGGGCGTGCCATTGCCCGGGGCTGACCAGCCACAAGGCGAGGGTCGGGCCGCGCTCGGCTGCGGCGCTGAGTGCGGTGTTGTCATCGATGCGCAGGTCACTGCGCAGCCAGGTCAGGTGCATGGGGCATTCATCTCTACAGGCTGGCGGTCATGGGCTTGAAGCAACCGCAATGCCGCCTGTGGGGTATCGAACAGGAACAGGTCAAGTAGCTCGGCTTCCTTCAGGCTGGCTTCGTGCAGGGCGATCATGCTGCCGCCCAGCAGCTTGGGGCCTGGGACGCCCTGCAGGGTACGCAGCAGCGCCTTGTCGTCGATGCGGGGGCCCAGATGCAGGAGCACGGCACGTGGCTTGAGGGTGCTGACAGCGCTTTGAAGTTGCGGGCCGCTGACAGGTTGCTCGAATACCTCGACCGGGAAGCCATTGCTGGTGAGCAACCAGGCGCACAACCACAAGCCTGGGCTGAAGGGGCGTTCGCTCTCTTCGGCCAGCAATACGGCGGGGCCCAGCAGCAACTGGTTGTCGTGGTAGACGCGGGCGCCAAGCTTGCTGCGCAGCCAGCTGTGGAAAAACACCTGCTCCAGCCGCGCATTGAAGTAGGTGCGCCAGCGCAGGTCGAGCAGGTCGAGCAACGGCAGCAGCAGTTGCTCGCACAGCGTGACGGCTGGATACAGGGCCATGGCCTGGTTGAGTTGCTGATCAAGGGTGCTCTGTGACAGGTTGGCGATGCCTTCGACCAGCTGGAATTGCCTGGTTTGCCAGTCGCCCTTAGGCGGCGTGCTGGTCGGTTTGTCGAGCAACTCACGCACCTGGCCGACGGACGCGCCACGCTGCAGCCAGGCCAGGATCGCCTCGACCCGTTCAAGCTGCTCCTGTGGGTACAGACGATGCCCCTTGGCGGTGCGCTGTGGCTTCAACAAACCATAGCGACGCTCCCATGCGCGTAGCGTGACGGGGTTCACGCCGGTGCGCCGGGCCAGTTCGCCGATCGGCAACAGGGCTTCAGACGGCATTGCGCAGGCCCAGGCTCTCGGGGTGTGGTTGCAGGTAGGTCTGCTGCAGCAGGTACGGGTCGGGGTGCTTGCGCAAATGGTGTTTGAGTAGGGTCAATGGCACCACCAGCGGTACTACGCCCTGCTGGTACTGGCCGATCACCGTTTGCAACTCGGCCTTGTCCTGCTGTGTCAGGGCATTCTTGAAGTAGCCGCTGAGGTGCTGCAGCACGTTGCAGTGGGTGCCACGGCTGGCACAGCGGCGCAACGCCTGCATCAGCTGGCTGAAGTAGTGAGGGCCGAGGGTATCTGGGTCGGCGTCCTTGCCCATGGTGCCGAGCAGGCGGCCAAGGGTGCGATAAGCCTGTGGGTTGTTGGCCATCAACAGGTACTTGTAGCGTGAATGGAAGCGTACCAGGGCCCCGCGGCTGAGGCCTTCGGCCAGCAGGCGTTGCCAGTCGGCGTAGGCATACACACGGCTGATGAAGTTCTCGCGCAGCACAGGATCATGCAGGCGGCCTTCCTCTTCCACCGGCAGGTCGGGGCGCAGTGTGCAGAAAGCCTGGGCATAAACGCCGCGGCCACCGTGCAGGGCAGGGTGGCCATTGTCCTGATATACCTTGACCCGCTCCAGGCCGCAGGAGGGCGACTTTTGCATGAAGATGTAACCGCAGATGTCATCAAGTTCACCAGCCATCTGCTCGCCATAGGTGCGTAGCGGCCCGCTCAGGTCCATGCCGGGGTTGCGCGTGCCGACCACTTCCGGTTGTTCGGGGTTACCGACCAGGCGGATGGGGTCGCGAGGCACACCCAGGCCGATGGCCATCTCCGGGCACACCGGCAGCCATTCGAAGTGTTCTTCCAGTTGTGAACGACACAGGTCGGATGACTTATGGCCGCCGTTATAGCGCACGCTGTGCCCGGTCAGGCAGGCACTGATAGCGATTCGCGGCTTGCTGTGGGTGGACGGGTCGTGCATGGCTGCCTCCGGAAACCTGTACGTTACAAAAAACTTGTACAGGTTTATTCCAGCACAGCACTGAAGTTATGCAAACCCTTATTTTTGTATAGTGCTACATCACTCCAGGTGTTCGAGCAGCCGGCGTGCCGCTTCCTGGCCACTTAGCCAGGCTCCCTCGACACGCCCGGACAGGCACCAGTCACCGCAGGCATACAGGCCTTGGTCAGCATCGGCCAGCGCCCCCCACTCATGGATGCTGCTGGGGCGGGCATACAGCCAGCGGTGGGCCAGGGTAAAGTCAGGAGCCGGCACTACGCAGCCAACCAGTTCGGCGAATTCGCCCAACAGTTGTTCGATCACTTCCTCCCTGGGCAGGTCGATGTGCTGCCGGCTCCAGTCCGACGTGGCGTGCAGCACCCAGGTGTCGAGCTGTTCGTCACGGCCAGGCTTGCTGCGGTTGCGGGCCAGCCAGTCAAGCGGGTTGTCCTGTACGAAGCAGCCTTGCATCGGCGTGTCCAGCGCTACCTGGAATGCCAGGGCGACGGCCCAGGTCGGTTCCATCTGTACGCCGGCAGCCACCGCTGCCAGTTTCGGGGTGGCTGCCAGCAGTGGCGTGGCCTGCGGTGCCGGAACTGCAATCACCACCCGGCTGTAGGGGCCATGGCTGCAGCCTTCGGTGTCCTGCAGGTGCCAGTACTGTTTGCCGCGGAACACCTCGGCGATGCGGCAGCCGAAGTTGACCGTCACGTCCTTGAGCAGGCCGCGGGTGATGGCGCTCATGCGTGGCACGCCTACCCAGCGTGTCTGCTCGTCGGGGGAGGGGGTGAGTTCGCCATCGCGGTAGTTGTAAAGCTGTGGCTTCCATTGTTCGGCCCAGCCGGCGGCGACCCACTGCTGCACCTGGTCGACAAAGCGTCGGTCACGGGCTGTGAAGTACTGCGCACCGAGGTCGAGCGCCCCAGCCTCGCTGCGCTTGCTGGCCATGCGTCCGCCACTGCCGTGACCTTTATCGAACAAGTGCACGGATTGCCCGGCCTTCTGCAAGGCCTGGGCGGCTGACAAGCCGGCGATGCCGGCCCCGATGATGGCAATAGGTACTGTCATGATGGCCTCTTCAAACCTTGCTGTGAGCAGACTACGCTGTCAGGCAAACCTGTACAATGCACAACTTTTGTATAAGGTTATTCCGTGTTAACGGGCAGGTTGGCCTATGTTTATCCGAGAGCGTCGGGTCAAAAAAGTGCCTTGTTGTTAAAAATAGACCACCGCCGCATTCTGCGAGGACACAGCCATGCATATATTGCTGACAGGTGGCACCGGGTTGATAGGCAAGCACCTGTGCCAGTACTGGCTCGGCCAAGGCCATCGGCTGACGGTGTGGAGCCGGCGACCGGAGCAGGTAGCAAACCTCTGTGGGGCTGGCGTGCGTGGTATCGCTCGCCTGGAACAACTAGGGGCGGACGAGCAACTGGACGCCGTGGTCAATCTGGCCGGTGCGCCGATTGCGGACCGGCCCTGGACGGCTGGCCGACGCAACCTGTTGTGGGCCAGCCGCGTTACCCTCACCGAGCAGTTACAGGCTTGGCTGGGCACCCGCGATCAGCGCCCGGAGGTGTTGATTTCCGGCTCTGCGGTGGGCTGGTACGGTGACGGTGGCGAGCGCGAGCTGACTGAGGCGGCCGCGCCCGTGCGTGAAGACTTTGCCAGCCAGCTGTGCATTGCCTGGGAAGAAACGGCACAGCGCTCCCAGGCCCAGGGCATCCGCGTGGTGCTGGTGCGTACCGGGTTGGTCTTGGCCAGCGATGGCGGCTTTTTGTCACGCCTGCGTGTGCCTTTCAAACTGGGGCTGGGTGGCCCTTTGGGCAATGGTCGGCAGTGGATGCCGTGGGTCCATATAGACGACCAGGTCGCCCTGATTGATTTTCTCTTGCAGCACAAGGATGCCAGCGGTCCTTATAATGCCTGCGCTCCCGAGCCCGTGCGCAACCGCGAGTTCGCCAGGCGTCTGGGCCGTACCTTGCATCGGCCAGCGTTGCTGCCGGTGCCGGCACTGCTGCTCAAGGCAGGCCTGGGCGAGCTGTCGACCTTGCTGCTGGGCGGCCAACGGGCGCGCCCGGTACGCTTGCTGGCGGCAGGCTTCACTTTCCGCTTCAACGATCTGCAATCGGCGCTGGACGACTTGTCCAGCCGCCTCTGACATAGGACGCTGCATGACCGATCATGCCCTGCTGCTGGTAAACCTGGGTTCCCCAGCTTCCACTTCGGTGGCCGATGTGCGCCGCTACCTCAATCAGTTCCTCATGGACCCGTACGTGATCGACCTGCCGTGGCCGGTACGACGCTTGCTGGTGTCGCTGATTCTGATCAAGCGCCCGGAACAGTCCGCGCATGCTTATGGCTCGATCTGGTGGGAGGAGGGCTCGCCACTGGTTGTACTGACCCGCCGCCTGCAGGCAGCGATGGCCGATCACTGGCCGCATGGCCCGGTGGAAATCGCCATGCGTTATGGCCAGCCAGCCTTGCCAGAGGTGCTGGAGCGCCTGGCCGCTCAAGGCATACGCAAGGTGACCTTGGCGCCGCTTTACCCACAATTCGCCGACAGTACGGTGACCACTGTGGTGGAGTTGGCCAGGCAGACGGTCAGCGAGCGCCACCTGCCCTTGCAGATGCGCGTACTGCAGCCGTTCTATGAGCACCCGGACTACATCGAGGCACTGGTTGCCAGCGCTAGGCCTTACCTGGAGCAGGATTACGACCATCTGTTGCTGAGCTTCCATGGTTTGCCGGAACGCCACCTGAAAAAGCTGGACCCGACCGGCAAGCACGACTTCCAGGCTGCCGACTGTTGCGAGGGTGCCAGCGCCGAGATGCGCGCGGTGTGCTACCGCGGGCAGTGCCTGGCCACAGCCAAGGCCTTTGCGCAGAAGATGGGCATACCTGATGGCAAGTGGTCGGTATCGTTCCAGTCGCGGTTGGGGCGGGCCAAGTGGATCGAGCCCTATACCGAAGCACGGCTGGACGAGCTGGCCAATGCGGGGGTGAAGCGGCTGCTGGTGATGTGCCCGGCCTTTGTTGCCGATTGCATCGAGACCCTGGAAGAGATCGGCATGCGCGGCAGCGAGCAGTTTGTCGAGGCTGGCGGGCGGGAGCTGGTGCTGGTGCCGTGCCTGAATGATCACCCGGAGTGGGTGAGGGTGTTGGCGGAAATGTGCGAAAAAGCCTGATTTTCCAGCTGGCTGTAACGGCCTCTTTGCGGGTAAACCCGTCCCTACAACGGTTACGCTGTCAGTGTAGGAGCGGGTTTACCCGCGAATAGGCCCGATCAGGCTAGCGCTGGATCAAGGCAACTGATCATCCAGCTTCTTGTGCTTCCATCCATCATTGCCCGGCAGAATCAGGTTCAGGGCAATCGCCACGATGGCACACAGGGCAATGCCCTTCAGGCCCCAGTCATCCGGGCCATCACCGCTGCCGATCAGCACACCGCCGATACCGAACACCAAAGTCACCGACACGATAACCAGGTTGCGCGCTTCGGCCAGGTCGATCTTGTGGCGGATCATGGTGTTCATGCCCACTGCTGCGATAGAGCCGAACAGCAAGCACAGAATGCCGCCCATCACCGGTACCGGGATGCTCTGCAACAGCGCGCCAAACTTGCCGATGAATGCCAGGGTGATGGCGAACACTGCCGCCCAGGTCATGATCTTCGGGTTGTAGTTCTTCGTCAGCATCACCGCACCGGTCACTTCGGCGTAGGTGGTGTTGGGCGGGCCGCCGAACAGGCCGGCTGCAGTGGTGGCCAGGCCGTCGCCCAACAGGGTGCGGTGCAAGCCAGGCTTTTTCAGGTAGTCACGGCCCGTCACGCTGCCCACAGCAATCACCCCGCCGATGTGCTCGATCGCAGGTGCCAGGGCTACCGGGACGATGAACAGAATCGCCTGCCAGTTGAACGCTGGCGCGGTGAAGTTGGGGATCTCCAGCCACGGTGCAGCGGCAATCTTGGCCGTGTCGACCACGCCGAAGACGAACGACAGGGCAAAGCCCACCAGCACGCCGGCAATGATGGGTACCAGGCGGAAAATGCCTTTGCCGAACACTGCGACGATCAATGTCGTCAGCAACGCCGGCATGGAAATCAGCATGGCTGTCTTGTAGGGCATCAACGCAGCGCCGTCACCACCTTTGCCCATCGCCATGTTGGCGGCGATCGGCGCCATGGCCAGGCCGATGGAAATGATCACCGGGCCGATGACCACCGGCGGCAGCATGCGGTCGATGAAGCCGGTGCCTTTGATTTTCACCATCAGGCCCATGAAGGTGTATACAAAGCCCGCGGCCATCACGCCGCCCATGGTCTCGGCCAGGCCGAACTGGCCCTTGGCGAGAATGATCGGGGTAATGAAGGCAAAGCTCGAAGCCAGGAACACCGGTACCTGACGGCCGGTGACCAGCTGGAACAGCAAGGTGCCGATGCCGGCGGTGAACAGCGCGACGTTTGGGTCGAGGCCGGTGATCAGGGGCATCAGCACCAACGCGCCGAATGCCACGAAGAGCATCTGCGCGCCCGACACGACCTGGCGCCAGAGCGGGTCGTTGAAGCCGTCCTGCATGGTCAGGCGTCCTTTTGCTTGGTGCCGAAAATCTTGTCACCGGCATCGCCCAGGCCCGGCACGATGTAACCGTGTTCGTTCAGACGCTGGTCGATCGAGGCGGTGTAGATCTGCACGTCGGGGTGGGCTTTTTCCACCACGGCAATGCCTTCTGGTGCTGCAACCAGAACCATGGCGCGGATCTCTTTGCAGCCAGCCTTTTTCAGCAGGTCGATGGTGGCGACCATCGAACCACCGGTGGCCAGCATCGGGTCGATGATCAGGGCCAGGCGCTGGTTGATATCTGGCGCGAGTTTTTCCAGGTAGGTGTGGGCTTCAAGGGTTTCTTCGTTACGGGCAACGCCGACGGCGCTGACCTTGGCACCCGGGATCAGGCTGAGTACCCCGTCGAGCATGCCGATGCCGGCGCGCAGGATGGGTACTACAGTGATCTTCTTGCCGGCGATTTTTTCCACCGAGACCTTGCCACACCAGCCGTCGATCTCGTAGGTTTCGAGTGGCAGGTCCTGGGTGGCTTCATAAGTCAGAAGGGCGCCGACTTCCTGGGCGAGTTCGCGAAAGTTCTTGGTGCTGATATCGGCACGGCGCATCAGGCCGAGCTTGTGGCGGATCAGCGGGTGGCGGATCTCACGAGTGGGCATAGGGGGCTCCGAAAGGCGGGCAAAAAAACCGCGCTAGATTAATCTATTCAGCCTGTGCTGTCGTCTGGTCATTCTGGACGTTAGTCCATAAATGCTTGATCTGTGGCGAGCGGATGCGTACCTTTGCCCGCTTTTCCAAAATGCACCCCCGGAGAGCGCCATGTCCGCTGATCTCGAGCATATCCGTCAAGTCATGCGTGAAGCTGACTGCCTGTACAACGAAGCCGAAGTCGAAGCGGCCATCGCCAAGGTGGGCGAGCAGATCTGCAAGGACCTGCACGACAAGAACCCAGTGGTGTTCTGCGTGATGAACGGCGGCCTGATCTTCTCTGGCAAGCTGCTGACCCACCTGCAGTTCCCGCTGGAGGCTTCGTACCTGCATGCCACCCGCTACCGCAACCAGACCAGCGGCGGTGAACTGTTCTGGAAGGCCAAGCCGGAAGTGTCGTTCATCGACCGTGACGTGCTGATCGTCGACGACATCCTCGATGAAGGCCATACCCTCAGTGCCATTATCGAGTTCTGCAAGCATGCCGGCGCACGTTCGGTGTACACCGCAGTGCTGATCGACAAGGACCATGACCGCAAGGCCAGCCCGGACCTCAAGGCCAACTATGTGGGCCTGCCCTGCGTTGACCGTTACATCTTTGGTTACGGCATGGACTACAAAGGTTACTGGCGCAACGCCAACGGTATATTTGCCGTCAAGGGGCTGTAACCAACAAGAGCCTGTACAGGCCATGCTAGAGTGCTCCTTCATAAAAGGAGCCTCACATGCGTGCGATTCTTCCCCTCCTGCTGGCAGTCAGCCTGCCACTCGCCGCCGCCCCACTTCACAGCCAGTTCCTGCCACCTGACGACCTGTCCCTTCGCCAGGAAGCGCCGACCAGCCAGCAACTGCTGCAAGTGACCGACTATTCGGTAGTGGTCGGGGCTCAGCGCCAGTCCGACCAGCAGCCTATCCCGATCACTTCGTCACTGCAGGTGCGCCTCAAAGGCAAGCCACTGAGCAAGGGGGCAACCATTGCCCAGGTGCTGCTGACCTTTGACGGTGAAGCGGCCAAGAGCTTGAAGAAGCCTGTGTATGACGAGAAAACCCGTACGCTGAGCCTGAATTACCCGGTCAGTGATTACCGGGTGATCATGGACCTGCTGCGCAACGAAACGCTGTATGTGCAATTTCTGACCTACGGCAATGGCCACATCTGGGCCGACTTGCACACCGGTACCGTACGTTCGCGTTGAGGCTCGCAGCCTGCGGGGGGTAAACTGCCGGCCTTCGAAATTCCGTGATGGTCCAGTTGGAGTCGGCAATGCGTAAAGACAAGAAACAGGTAATCGGTGACGAAATCAGCGACGACTACATCAAGTCGTTCCTTCAGTTCGAGCCTGCCGATGGCGTGACCTCGCCGTCGCTGCACAAACTGGTCAAGGCATACCGCGGCCTGCGCGTCGACGACTTCGAGCGCTTTGTCGGCTTCTTCGTCGAAGCTGGCCTGGACCTTGATGGCAAGGACGAGCACGGCAAGACGTTCGTCGATCAGATTGCCGACCAGCGCAATGCGCCTGAGTACATCGAGATCATCGCCAACGCCCGCGGTTGATCGTTAGCTTGTACCGGCCCTTTCGCGGGTAAACCCGCTCCCGCAGGTACTCCACGGTTTTCAGACCTGTGGTAATGCTGTGGGAGCGGCTTTAGCCGCGAAGAGGTCAGCGCAGGCTGACAAAGAACCAGGCACAAAAAACGCCCCGAAAGGCGTTTTTATGTTTCAGGCCGGCTTAGGCGTAATGCTTGGCCGCCGGGCTGCTTTCCACCAGCTCCAGCGCCACGTCGTTCTCGGCGCTGATCTTGCGGTACAGGGCTGCATCGGTGGCCAGGGTCTTCTCGCGTGCCGGGAAGATTTCCTTGAGCTTGGCAGCCCAGGCACCTTTAGCCTGCTCAGGGAAGCAGCGCTCGATCAGTTCCAGCATGATCGAAACGGTCACCGAAGCCCCCGGCGATGCGCCGAGCAGTGCCGCCAGGCTGCCGTCCTGGGCCGAGACCAGCTCGGTACCGAACTGTAGAACGCCGCCTTTCTTCGGGTCTTTCTTGATGATCTGCACGCGCTGGCCCGCCACTTCCAGGCGCCAGTCTTCGGCCTTGGCCTGCGGGTAGAAGCGGCGCAGGGCTTCCAGGCGTTGCTCCATCGACTGCATCACTTCGCTGACCAGGTACTTGGTCAGGTCCATGTTGTCGCGGGCCACGGCCAGCATTGGGCCGATGTTGCCCATGCGCACCGAAAGCGGCAGGTCCATCAGGGAGCCGTGCTTGAGGAACTTGGTGGTGAAGCCGGCATAAGGGCCGAACAGCAGCGAAGTCTTGCCGTCCACCACGCGGGTGTCCAGGTGCGGTACCGACATCGGCGGGGCGCCGACGGCAGCCTGGCTGTAGACCTTGGCCTGGTGCTGCTTGACGATTTCCGGGTTGTCACAACGCAGCCACTGGCCGCTGACCGGGAAACCGCCAAAGCCTTTGCTCTCCGGGATGCCGGACAGTTGCAGCAGCGGCAGGGCCGCGCCACCGGCGCCAAGGAACACGAAACGGGCGTCCACTTCACGGCTGCCGCCGCTGTTGACGTCCTTGATGCTAACGGTCCAGCCGCTGCCGTTACGGCGCAGGCCGACGACCTTCTTGCTGTACTTGACCTGCGCGTCCGGCGAGTCACCCAGCAGCTTGAGCAGCTTGTTGGTGAGGGCGCCGAAGTTGACGTCGGTACCTTTGGCCACGCGGGTCGCGGCGATGTGCTGGTCGGCCGGGCGGCCAGGCATCATCAGCGGCATCCAGTCGTTCATCACGGCCTTGTCTTCGGTGTATTCCATCTCAGCGAAGGCGTGGTGCTGCTTGAGCAGCTCGAAGCGCTTTTTGAGGAAGGAAACCCCCTTGTCACCCTCGACGTAGCTCAGGTGCGGGACAGGGTTGATGAACGCACGCGCCGAGCCGAAGTTGCCCTTCTTGCTCAGGTAGGCCCAGAACTGGCGCGAAACCTCGAACTGGGTGTTGATGTGCACGGCCTTCTTGATGTCGATGCTGCCATCGGCGGCCTGCGGCGTGTAGTTCAGCTCGCACAGGCCGGCGTGGCCGGTGCCTGCGTTGTTCCAGGGGTTGGAGCTTTCCGCGGCTCCGGAGTCCATCGCCTCGACGACCTCAAGCTTCAGGGTCGGGTCAAGCTCCTTGAGCAGTACGGCCAGGGTGGCACTCATGATGCCCGCGCCTACCAGTACCACATCAACCGATTCGTTCTGCGCCATTTAACGCGTCTCCACAATCTACAGCTACCTAATTGACAGCATAGGACCTGGGTTCGCCAGGGTCGCCATGTCCGACTTTTCGCAGTTCTTGCAACTTCCGCGGACACCGCCAATCAGTCTTCGGGTTCGGGTATTGAACGCCGTTTGCCACAGGTGCGGCAATTCGACTTATGGTCAAGGTGTCGTGCGTGCGTTATGGAACGGTTCAGACACTCATGCGAGATGAGCGCATTTGCCGCCTGTTCAGGGCTGTTCGGGACACATCTGCCGCTTTTGCACATGCCAGACTGTTCATTTGCTCGCCACACTCTTGTGAAGTTGTGAAAACCGTTTTTTCACGCTCTTTTGGAGACGTGAACCTCAAAAGGGGACTGCGCGATGGCAACCCGCAGGTTCATGCAGTGTGAAGGGCCGGAAAAGCACGCACGACAGCCGATGCAAGACCTGAGTGGAAGGCTCTCTGTGGGCGAAGCGTTGAAGTTGCCGGGGTCAATCGGCGAATGCGGGGCCCGATCAGGAGACGTCCTTATAATCGGGGGGAGATTATAGCGATGTCGCGGGCAGAAATGTCGCCATTCGTGGTTTTTATTGCAGCGTTTGTCAGGCTGCAAGGATGCGCTGGTGCCAGCGCCGGCTTGCACGGGCGCAAACCCGGGCACTGGCGGGCAGTTCTCGGCCCAGCCAGGCCAGCTGGATTTCGTCGATCTGCACCCAGCCGCTGCCGCTTGGCGCCTGGCTGCATTGCTTGAAGGCCAGGCATTTACCTTCGCCGTCAAGGCGGGCATAAGTGTTCTGGCGCGGGCGTTGAAAAAGTTGAGTCCAGAGCGAGGCCATGGCGACGAGTCCTTTGCGTTAGGGCTTGGCGCAAGGATACGGGCATGGCGATGAAACCATTGTGACAAGCGGGCTGTACCGATGACTGGTCGATGCGTGGCTGGGTATACTGTGGGCCTTTGCCGCATTTTCTGGAGAAACGCGCATGTTGCAACGTCTGTTGTTCGGTTTGCTTGCCGTGGCCAGCCTCAGCCTGGTCGGTTGTGCCCACAGCCCGCAACAACTCAACCCGCAACCCACGCTCAAGGCCCAGCTCGCCCCGGTCGGTCATGGCCAGCCGGTGGTGGTCCGTGTGGTTGACGGTCGCCCTTCGCAGTCGCTGGGTACTCGCGGTGGCATGTACCCCGAGACCAGCACCATCAGCGTCAGCGGTAATGACATTGTGCCCAAGCTGCAGGCCCAGGCTGAAGCCGCTGTGCGCCTGCTCGGCTTCACCCCGACGCCGAATGCCTACAACGCACCACAGCTGACCGTGACCCTGGCCGAGCTGAAGTACCAGTCGCCGAAAGACAACCTGTACGTGACCGAGGCCACCATCGGCGCCACTTTCCGTGCCGACGTGACCAACGGCGGCCGCAGCTACAACGGTCGTTACGGTGCTTCGCTGGACCAGCGTTTCGGCATGGCGCCGAACCAGGACACCAACACCCAGCTGGTGGGCGATGTGCTGAGCGATGCGCTGACCCGCCTGTTCAAGGACCCGACCATCGGTCAGGTGCTGGGCCAATAAGCCTCAGGCTCTCAACAAAAACCCGCTGCCTGGGTGCCAGGCAGCGGGTTTTTTATTGTCTGTACCAAGGGTTTACCCGCGAAGAGGCCGGTACAGGCTTACGCAGCTTCTATCTGGAAATCCAGCAAACTCAGGCCTGTATGCGTGTCGATGTCCGGCAAACCCTCATGTACATGCCCACCCAGCGCACAATAGACCAGCCACTGGCGATCTTGCACATTGATGGCAAAACCATCGATCAGCGCCTGTTGTTCATCGCTCTGGGCAACAAGGTAGAGGCGGTCTTGGTTTTCGGCGTGCAGCATGAACGAGCTCCGGGTCATGGAAAGGCCGACAGGGTGGCTTGTTCAGATGACGAGCGGATGACAGATGAAATTTAATGACAGTTTGTCGCCAAGGCCGGGCGCCAAGGGGGGACTTGGGTAGAATGCGGGCCTTTGCCGTCGCTTACACCGAGGTTGCGTGATGTCCTTGCAAGTGCTCTGGGGGGTTCTGGCCGCCCATCCCACCAAGCTGATCAACCTGCTGGCACTGCTGCTGACCTGCCCGGGCGGTTTGCTGCTGCACAGCGCACGGCGACGCGAGGCCGAAACCCGCGAAAGCCTGGCGCTGGAGGAGGGGGTGGTGGATGCGTCGGGCCTGCGGGTGCCCAGGTACTTCTATATTCTCGGGTTTGCCTGCCTGGCGATGGCGCTGCTGTTGTCCTGGCTCAGCACCTGGGTCTGAGCACCATCGGGGCCGCCAAGCGGCCCCCGGCAAACTGTCAGGCTACCGGCGCTTGTTGCCTGACCTGGTACTGGTTACGCACCGGCGTCGCATACTGCAGCACCAGGTATGGCCGCTGCTCTTCAGGGCAGGCGTCCAGCCGGCGCTGCCATTCTTCCTTGGCCTTGGCCAGCTCATCCGCCGGGAACACCTGCTCGGCGCTCGGCACTTGCAGGGCCTCATCCTTGCCTTCCCACATGGCATAGGCCAGGTAATGCACCGGGAATAGCCGGTAGCCACCCAGAATTTGCCGGTCGATTTCCGCTGCCAGTTGCTTGGTGTCCTCGTAGTACTCGGTCACCGGTGGCGCAAAGTTGATGTGCACACGGCCCTTGTAGCCGGTAATGCCTTTGGCAATGCTGTTGTCGTCCTCGCCAGGGGCCTTCTGGTAGCTGCCGGTAGTGGCGCGGATGTACAGCTCGCGGGCCTTGGCCTGGTCGCACGGGTCGTACTCGTAGCTGATCGACACCGGGGTCAGGTTCAGGCTCTGGATCACCGCGCCGAACGCTTCGTCCTTGCGGCTCATGTGGAACATCTTGAGGATCGCCGAGTCGGTGCGGTCGTCACCGTCCTTGGCGCGGCCTTCGGCCTGGGCAATCCAGATCGAGGTGGCATCGTGGCGGATCGAGTGGTTGATGTAGGCCGAGAGCAGTTGGTAAGCGGCCAGTTTTTCGCGGCGCCCGCTGATCGAGCGGTGCACGATGAAGCTCTTGTTCAGGCGCATCATGTCGCTGACAAACGGCTTTTGCAGCAGGTTGTCGCCAATGGCGATACGCGGTGTGGGCAGGCCGGCATGGTATACCGCGTAGTTGACGAAGGCCGGGTCCATGACGATATCGCGGTGGTTGGCCAGGAACAGGTAGGCCGTACCGGCCTTCAGTTGTTCCACGCCTGAATAGGTGACGCCGTCGGTGGCGCGGTCGATGGTCTGGTCGACGTAGTATTCGACTTTGTCCTGCAAGGTGGAAACGCAGGTTACACCGGCGAATTCCTTGCGCAGGCGGCGGGCGATCAGCGGTTTGAGCAGCCAGCCGAGTGCGCCGGCTGCACGCGGGAAGCGGAAGTGGGTGAGGATATCGAGGAATGCCGGGTCGCTGAGCAGGCGTGCCAGAACGGCAGGGACCTCAGCGTCGTCGTACGGTCGGATGGCATCGAATTCGCCCATCATGCTCTCTTGTTGGAAACGGCTAGGGTAATAAGGTAGGGGCGGGCTCCGAAAAACGGCTCGGACGCACACAGGCCCTGTAAACAGACCGGCAATTATACGCATAAGTCACCCCGGAGGCCGCGATGCTGGAAACTGCGATCTACGATTGCCCTTATTGTGGTGAAGAAGTTGAAACCACGGTGGACCTGTCCGGTGGTGATCAGGAGTACATCGAGGATTGTCAGGTGTGCTGCAAGCCTATCCGCTTCGTGCTGCAGGTTCATGGCGAGGAATGGATGCTGGATGTTTTTGGCGAGAATGACTAATGCGGCGGATCTACGAACCGGAAAACCTGCTGGAAGCCGAAATGCTGATGGGTATGCTGGCCAGCGAGGGCATTGACGTGCAACTGGTGGGCCGTGACCTGATGGGCGGCGTGGGCGAGCTGCCCGTGCAGGGGCTGCTTGGGCTTGCCGTGGCGGATGAACTGGCCGAGTACGCACGGCAGCTGATCGATGCGTACAATGATGCCCAGCCACTGGTTGGCGACGAACCGGAGAGTTTCCCCGGTACTTTGATCTGCTAGGTTCAGAATTCGCCCATGTGTGGACGTTATGCCCTGTTTCGCTGGCCCCAGGCCCTTGCCAGTCTGCCGGGCTTTCCCGCCGGCCAGCCGGCCCAATGGAACATCTCGCCCGGGGCTTCGGTGCTGATCCAGCGCCAGCTGGACGGCCAGCAGCAACTGGCCAAGGCGCGCTGGGGGCTGACCCCGGCCTGGCTCACCGACCTGTCCCGAACCCCTGCCCATGCCCGTGCCGAAACCCTGGCCGAGCAGCCTATGTTCCGCGACGCTTTTCGCCAGCGCCGCTGCCTGATGCCGGCCAACGGCTTCTACGAGTGGCGTGGCAGTGTGCGCAAGCGCCCGTACTGGCTAACCCCGGGGGAGGGCGCTTCGCTGTACTTTGCCGCGGTGTGGGAGGCTTACCCGGTACAGGACCAGGTGTGGCTGAGCTGCGCGGTGGTGACCCAGGCGGCCATGAACCAGCGCCGGCCGTTGATTCTGGACGAAGCGGGCCAGGCGGCCTGGCTGGACCCTGATACACCGGTTGCCCGCCTGCAAGAACTGCTGGCCAGCCCGCCGGCGCAATTGCGCGAACGGGCATTGGCGAATTTCGTCAATGATCCGAAGCTGGATGCGCCGGAGTGCCTTACCCCGGCTTGATGCGCTGCCTGTGCTGGCCCTTTCGCGGGTAAACCCGCTCCCACAACGTACGCGTTACCCCCGTAGGAGCAACTGTCTTGCTCAATTTCTAGCATCTGGCGCGCCCCCTGTAGGAGCGGGTTCACCCGCGAAGAGGCCAGCACAGGCGACGAAAATCTTCCCTGCGGCTATGGCGGCCCCAGGCGACTCGGCCTAGGATACGGCGCATGTAAAAAGGGAGTGTTTTCATGCGTAAGTCTTTTGTCGTCAGCCTGTTGAGTGCTGGCATCCTGCTGGCCGGCTGCCAGGCGGTTAATACCACCAGCGGCGGTGCTGTCGGCGTCGAGCGCCAGCAGTACATGTTCAGTATGCTCTCGACCGACGAGGTCAATCAGATGTACGCCCAGTCGTACCAGCAAACCCTCGGTGAAGCCTCGAGCAAGGGTGTGCTCGACAAGTCCAGTGCCGATGCCAAGCGTGTGCAGGCAATCGCCAGCCGGCTGATCGCCCAGGCACCCAAGTTCCGCCCGGATGCTGCGCAGTGGGACTGGCAAGTCAACGTGATCAAGAGTGACGAACTCAACGCCAATTGCGGCCCGGGCGGCAAGATCATCGTCTACACCGGCCTGATCGATCAGCTCAAGCTCACCGACGCGGAAATCGCCGCCGTAGTTGGCCACGAGATCGCCCACGCTCTGCGTGAGCACAGCCGCGAGGCTATGTCCAAAGCGTACGGTGTGGAAATGGCCCGCCAGGGCGCAGGCGCCATCTTTGGCCTCGGCCAGAGCAGCATGGCAATGGCCGACACCGTGGTGAACTACGCCATGACCCTGCCCAACAGCCGCGCCAACGAGAACGAGGCCGACCTGATTGGCCTGGAATTGTCGGCACGTGCCGGTTACGACCCGAATGCCGCGATTACGCTGTGGAACAAGATGAGCAAGGCGTCCGAAGGTGCCCCGCCTGAGTTCATGAGTACCCACCCGGCGTCGGCGAGCCGCATTGCATCGCTGCAGGCGGCGATTCCGAAGGTGATGCCGCTGTACCAGGCAGCGGCCAAACAATAAAGCATCTGGCCGTCATGTTACGGTCGTTGTAGGAGCGGGCTTGCCCGCGAACACCGGCAGGGCCGGTGCCATGCACCGCGCTGCTTGCTTCGCGAGCAAGCTGCTCCTACAGATTACCCAATCCAGCCACTGGCCTTCATCGCCGAGTACACGGCCACGATCGCCAGCACGAAGAATGCCGTGGCGGCCAGTCGGCGGATCAGGGTCAACGGCAGTTTGTCGGCCGCGAAGTTACCCGCCAGCACCACTGGCACGTTGGCAATCAGCATGCCCAGGGTGGTCCCGATGATGACCATGATCAGGTGTGGGTACTGCGCCGCCAGCATCACCGTGGCGACTTGGGTCTTGTCACCGATTTCGGCCAGGAAGAACGCAATCAGCGTGGTCAGGAACGGCCCGAAGCGGCGCGCCGGGTTCTCATCATCGTCCATCTTGTCCGGTACCAGGGTCCACAGCGCCGTGGCGGTGAAGCTCGCGGCCAGGATCCAGTGCAGTGCCGAATCACTGAAGAAGCTGCCGAACCACGCCCCCACGGCACCGGCGGCGGCATGGTTGGCCAGGGTGGCGGCAATGATGCCGGCGATGATCGGCCACGGCTTGCGGAAGCGGGCAGCGAGAATGAGCGCGAGCAGTTGCGTCTTGTCGCCGATTTCGGCGAGGGCAACGATAGCGGTGGGGACCAACAGAGATTCCAGCATCAGGATTCCTACGGGGGCGGGTCGACACGGCTATGACACGTACAGCCTCCCCGCCCCGGGTAAGGTGTGCGTGTCATAGGTCTTGTCAAACCCCGGATCCGTCTCTGCGGATCTCTCCATGCAGGCTGGCATGGTGGGTCGCACGCGCCATGGTCTGTGGACCAAGTATGTTGACGCGTACCGGGCGAGCTGGGCGCTCGCGGGAGACTACTCCCCTAGGACGGTGCGGATTCTGCCTAGGCAAAACGCTTTCGGCAAGCGCTGTTTTTATCCGTGTGTGGCCTGGTAGATGCGGAAACCATCGGCCTCGTCGCGTACCTTGCAGTTGCCCAGCGCGCCTTCGATAAGCGGCTGGTAGCGCAGGAAGCTGTTGGCTACCAGGCGCATTTCGCCCCCTTTTCGCAGATGAACGGCTGATTTTTTCAGCAAGTTTTCCGAAGCCTGATAGTTGGTGTGCACCCCGGTGTGGAACGGCGGGTTGCTCAGGATCAGGCTCAGTTCGGCCGGTGCCGCGTCAATGCCATCACCGCTGATCACTTCGCCCTCCAGGCCATTGGCGGCCAGTGTCAGGCGGCTGGCGGCCACGGCGAAGGCATCCACGTCCAGTAGCGTCACCCGGTTTTGTGGATAACGCCGTTTGACCGTGGCCCCCAATACCCCGGCGCCGCAGCCGAAGTCCAGCACGTGTCCGCTGGGCAAGCCGTCCAGGTGCTTGAGCAGCAGGGCGGTACCCCGGTCAAGGCGACCATGGCTGAACACGCCTGGCAGGCTGACCACGTGCAGCGGGCCATCTTCCAGGGCCAGTTCGAAGCGCTCGGCCAGGCTTTCCAGCGGTTTTGCCTGCGGTGCCTGCTCAATGGTCACCTGCCACAGTTGGCAGTGCCGGGCGCTGTCGAGTTTGCGTGGCTTGCCAAAAGCCTGCAGTTGCTTGGCAGCGCCCTCGATACCGCCGCGCTTCTCACCGACCAGGTACAGCTCGCGGCCGGCCAGGCGCGACGCCAGGGCGTTGAGCAGGTAGGCGGCCAGTTCGCGGGACTTGGGCAGGAACAGCACGGCGCTGTCGAAGGCCGCTTCGGGGGCCTCGACGCCATAATGGCTGCGGCCTGCGAAGCGCCCGTCGAGCATGGCCTGATCGCCGGCATGCCATGTCCAGGCCTGGGCCTTGGGCAACTGGCCGAGCAAGCCATCGGCGGGGGCACCGGCGAGCAGCAGCGGCCCCTGGAACAGCTCTGCCTGGCGGAGCAACACTTCACTGCGCGGGTCCATGGACGACGCCTCCTGAAAAAAGTGGCGCAGTGTAGCAGAGGCGGCCGCGCGGCTCAGCTGACCACGCGGCGGGGCTGACCGGCGAAGAACGCCTGGGCATTTTCGCTGAGCTGGCCGACGATGCGCTGGCGTGACTCCACCGCGCCCCAGGCGCTGTGCGGTGTGATGACCAGGCGTGGGATGCCGGGTTCGAGCAGCGGGTTGCCGTTGACTGGCGGCTCCACGCTCAGTACGTCGGTGGCGGCGCCGCCGAGGTGGCCACTGCGCAGGGCGTCGGCCAGCGCCTGTTCGTCGATCAGGCCGCCACGTGCAGTGTTGACCACCAGTGCACTGGGCTTGAGCAGGGCCAGTTCGCGGGCACCAAGCATGTGCCGGGTGTGCTCGTTCAGCGGGCAGTGCAGGGTCAGGGCATCAACCTGCGGCAGCAGTTCGTCCAGTGGCAAGCGGTCGGCGCGTTCCGGGCGGCCGGGAATCTGCCCGCTGAGCACCCGCATGCCGAAGGCTTCGGCCAGCCGCGCGACTGCGCCGCCCAGCTCACCATGGCCGAGTAGGCCGAGGGTCTTGCCCTCCAGTTCGACGATGGGGAAGTCCAGCAGGCAGAACTGGCTGGCCTTGGCCCACTGGCCGTCGGCCACTGCCTGGTTGTAGTCGCACAAGCGGGTGGCCAAGGCCAGCAGCAGGGCGAGTGTGTGCTGGGCGACCGACGGCGTGCCGTAGCCCTGGCAGTTGCACACGGTGATGCCCTGGGCACGCGCTGCTGCCAGGTCGACATTGTTGGTGCCGGTGGCGGCCACCAGAATCAGCTTGAGCTGTGGGTTGGCGGCCAGGGTTGCGGCGTCGAGCATGACCTTGTTGCTGACCACTGCCACGGCGCCCTGCAGGCGCTGGCTTACCTGGTCAGGGCGGGTTGCATCGAACAGCTCGAATTCATCGAACTGGCCGCTTAGCGGGGAGAGGTCGAGGTCACCCAGGTCCAGGGACAGGTGATCGAGAAACACGGCGCGACGCGGGCTGGGCATCAGTAAGGGCTCCGTTGGCAGGGCAGGGATGATCCATCACCCGGACAATGCCACTCATACCTCGCGCAGCCAAATCATTCCTTCGGCTGATTTAGCCGTCACATTCGCGAACTACAGTAGTTCCAGTCTTGTCCGGCCCGCTTTTCAGAAAAGGGATACCCATGCTGCAGACCCGCATCATCAAGCCCGCCGAGGGCGCCTACGACTACCCGCTGCTGATCAAACGCCTGCTGATGTCTGGCAGCCGCTATGAAAAGACCCGCGAAATCGTCTATCGCGACCAGTTGCGCCTGACGTACCCACAGCTCAATGAGCGTATCGCGCGCTTGGCCAATGTGCTGACCGAGGCCGGGGTAAAGGCCGGTGACACGGTTGCGGTAATGGACTGGGACAGCCACCGCTACCTCGAGTGCATGTTTGCCATCCCGATGATCGGCGCCGTGGTACACACCATCAACGTGCGGCTGTCGCCCGAGCAGATCCTCTACACCATGAACCACGCCGAAGACCGCGTGGTGCTGGTCAACAGCGACTTCGTCGGCCTCTACCAGGCCATCGCCGGGCAACTGACCACCGTCGACAAGACCTTGCTGCTGACCGACGGCTCCGACAAGTTCGCCGAACTGCCCGGCCTGGTCGGCGAGTACGAGCAACTGCTGGCCGCCGCCAGCCCGCGCTACGACTTCCCGGACTTCGACGAAAACTCGGTGGCCACCACGTTCTACACCACCGGCACCACCGGTAACCCCAAGGGCGTGTACTTCACCCACCGGCAACTGGTATTGCACACCCTGGCTGAAGCCTCGGTCACCGGCAGTATCGACAGCGTACGCCTGCTGGGCAGCAACGATGTGTACATGCCGATCACGCCGATGTTCCACGTTCACGCCTGGGGCATTCCCTATGCCGCCACCATGCTTGGCATGAAGCAGGTGTACCCCGGCCGCTACGAGCCGGACATGCTGGTCAGGCTGTGGCGAAAAGAAAAGGTCACCTTCTCCCATTGCGTGCCGACCATCCTGCAGATGCTGCTCAACTGCCCGAATGCCCAGGGCCAGGACTTCGGCGGCTGGAAAATCATCATCGGCGGCAGCTCGCTGAACCGTTCGCTGTACCAGGCTGCCCTGGCCCGCGGTATTCAACTGACTGCCGCGTATGGCATGTCCGAGACCTGCCCGCTGATATCTGCCGCCCACCTGAACGACGAACTGCAGGCCGGCAGCGAGGACGAGCGTGTCACCTATCGCATCAAGGCCGGTGTACCGGTGCCGTTGGTCGAAGCCGCCATCGTCGACGGCAATGGCCATTTCCTGCCCGCCGATGGCGAAACCCAGGGTGAACTGGTGCTGCGTGCGCCATGGCTGACCATGGGTTACTTCAAGGAACCGGAAAAGAGCGAGGAACTGTGGCAGGGCGGCTGGCTGCATACCGGTGACGTCGCCACCCTCGACAACATGGGCTACATCGACATCCGCGACCGCATCAAGGATGTGATCAAGACCGGGGGCGAGTGGGTTTCCTCGCTCGACCTGGAAGACCTGGTCAGCCGCCACCCGGCCGTACGCGAAGTGGCGGTGGTGGGGGTGGCCGACCCACAGTGGGGCGAACGCCCGTTTGCCTTGCTGGTGGTACGCGAGGGCCATGCCATCGACGCCAAGGCACTGAAGGACCACCTCAAGCCGTTCGTCGAGCAAGGTCACATCAACAAGTGGGCAATTCCGAGCCAGATCGCCGTTGTTACTGAAATTCCCAAGACCAGTGTCGGCAAGCTCGACAAGAAGCGTATTCGCCAGGACATCGTCCAGTGGCAGGCCAGCAACAGCGCCTTCCTTTCCACCCTGTAACCGCTGTGCGGGTCGTGTGCGACAGAACACGACCCGCACGCTAGAGCGGCTGGCGCCTTGCCAAATGGTCAAAATGCGCCATCCTTGAGCACTGCCAGCGCGCAAGAGGAGCAAAAGTACAGCGAGTTGGTGGCACGGAGCGCAAATCACACTTTAGAGGGATCAAGCGCCTGTGCCTTGCTGGCTATAGTCGGGGCCAGGGGATTTTCAGGAATGGGGGAGGGCGTCACGCGCAAGCCGTGTCGCCGCAGGTGAAAGCCTGCAAACCGGTCGCTCGGGCCGTTCTTGAAAGGACTCTCTGCCATAACAATAAAGTACATGGAGTAGCGTCGATGAAATCTGCAAACCTGTTCTGGCGCCGGGCCAAGTTGCCCTTGGCCGTCAGCCTTGCTTCCACGCTCGCAAGTCCTGCTTTCGCTGTCAGTTTCAACATTGGTGAAATCGAAGGCCAGTTCGACTCGTCGCTCTCCATCGGTGCCAGCTGGTCGACCGCCAACCCCAACAAGAACCTGATCGGGGTGAACAATGGCGGCAAAGGCCTGTCGCAAACCTCCGACGATGGCCACCTGAACTTCAAGAAAGGCGAAACCTTCTCCAAGATCTTCAAGGGCATCCACGACCTGGAGCTCAAGTACGGCGATACTGGCGTATTCGTGCGCGGCAAGTACTGGTACGACTTCGAACTCAAGGACGAAGGCCGCGAGTTCAAGGACATCAGCGACTCCAACCGCAAGGAAGGCGCCAAGTCGTCCGGCGCCGAGCTGCTTGATGCCTTCGTCTACCACAACTACTCGATCGGCGATCAGCCAGGCTCGGTACGCTTTGGCAAGCAGGTGGTGAGCTGGGGCGAAAGTACCTTCATCGGCGGCGGCATCAACTCGATCAACCCCATCGATGTGTCGGCGTTCCGCCGTCCGGGGGCCGAAATCAAGGAAGGCCTGATTCCGGTCAACATGTTCTACATCTCGCAAAGCCTGACCGACAACCTGTCGGCCGAGGCCTTCTACCAGCTCGAGTGGGACCAGACGGTTGTCGACAACTGCGGCACCTTCTTCTCCCAGCCGGACATCATTGCCGACGGTTGCACCGACAACCTGCGCGTGCTCAACAGCAGCCGTACGGTGCCGGGTGCTGCCCAACAGTTCCTCGCTACCCAGGGCGTGAACATCAACGAAGAGGGCGTCATGGTACGCCGTGGCGCCGACCGCGATGCACGCGACAGCGGTCAGTTCGGTGTGGCCATGCGCTACATGTTCGAGCCGCTGGACACCGAGTTCGGTGCCTACTTCATGAACTACCACAGCCGTGCACCGATCTTCAGCGCTACAGGGGCTCCGCCTTCGGTGTTCGCCGGGCTGAGTGCGTTGCCTGCGCAACTGCGCGCATTGGCGCCACTGATCGTGGCGGGTAATTCCGAGTACTTCGTTGAATACCCTGAGGATATTCGCCTTTATGGCTTGAGCTTCTCTACCACCTTGCCTACCGGGACTGCCTGGAGTGGGGAGATCAGCTACCGCCCCAACGCACCCGTGCAGCTCAATACCACCGATATCCTGTTTGCCGGTGTTCGTCCGATTGGCGGCGCCTTGAGCAATGCTTCGCTGCTGACCGGTACGCCAGGCCAGGACCTGCATGGCTATCGCCGCAAGGAGATCACCCAGTTCCAGACTACCCTGACGCACTTCTTCGACCAGGTGATGGGTGCCAGCCGCATGACCGTGGTGGGCGAGGTGGGTGTTACCCACGTCGGCGGCCTGGAGAACGCACACGATACCCGCTACGGCCGTGACCCGGTGTTCGGCCCTGGCCCGTTGCCTTCTACCGGCGGTGCAGACACCTGCCAGGTACTCAACGGCAGCACCATTGCAGGCGCCGGTGTCGGTGCTTCGACTACCAACCTGAACCGCAAGTGCGAGAACGACGGCTACACCACCAGCACCTCGTGGGGTTACCGCGCGCGCGTCATCTGGGACTACAACGACGTGTTCGCCGGGGTCAACCTGAAGCCCAGCGTAGCGTGGTCGCATGACGTGTCCGGGTACTCGCCGGGCCCCGGTGCCAACTTCGAGGAAGGCCGCAAAGCGGTCAGCCTGGGCCTGGATGCCGAGTACCAGAACACTTACACGGCGAGCCTGTCGTACACCAACTTCTTCGACGGCAAGTACAGCACCGTGGATGACCGCGACTTCGTCGCCCTCAGCTTCGGCGTGAACTTCTAAGCACACAGATCCAGGACGACACGACATGAACAAGACCAGAAGTCTGCTGCAAGCCGGTGTGCTGGGCCTGTCCCTGCTGGCGACCAGCGTCATGGCTGCAGTTTCCGCCGACGAGGCGGCCAAGCTGGGCAGTACCCTGACCCCGATGGGCGCCGAGAAGGCCGGTAATGCCGATGGTTCGATCGGCCCATGGGAGCCGCTGTCGAAGAGCGCGGGCAGTGTTGACGGCAAGGGCTTCCTGTCCGACCCGTACGGCAGTGACAAGCCGCTGTTCACCATCACTGCGCAGAACGCCGACCAGTACAAGGACAAGCTGTCGCCGGGCCAGCTGGCCATGCTCAAGCGCTACCCGGACACCTTCAAAATTCCGGTATTCAAGACCCACCGAGGTTCGACCGTCCCGGCTGATGTGTTCGCGGCTATCAAGGAAAATGCCACCAAGACCACCCTGGTCGAGGGCGGCAACGGTTTGAGTAACTTCCGCACGGCGGTGCCATTCCCAATCCCGAAAACCGGCCTGGAAGTGATCTGGAACCATATTACCCGCTACCGCGGTGGTAGCGTCAGCCGCCTGGTGACTCAGGCCACCCCGCAGCAGAACGGCTCGTTCAACCCGGTGTACTTCTCTGACCAGTTTGTCTTCCGCGACAAGATGAAGGATTACGACCCGAACAACCCGGGCAACATCCTGTTCTACTTCAAGCAGGAAGTGACCGCACCCGCGCGTCTGGCCGGTACCGTACTGCTGGTGCATGAAACCCTCGACCAGGTGAAGGAGCCGCGTAAAGCGTGGATCTACAACGCCGGCCAACGCCGCGTGCGCCAGGCGCCGCAAGTGTCGTACGATGGCCCGGGCACTGCCGCCGACGGCCTGCGTACCTCCGACAACCTGGACATGTTCAACGGTGCGCCAGACCGCTATGACTGGAAGCTGGAAGGCAAGAAAGAGCTGTACATCGCCTCTAACGCCTTCAAGCTTGATGACCCCAAGCTCAAGTACACCGACATCATCAAGGCCGGGCACATCAACCAGGACCTGACCCGGTACGAGCTGCGCCGCGTCTGGCATGTGGTCGCAACGCTCAAGCCGGGCCAGCGGCACATCTACGCCAAGCGTGACTTCTACATTGACGAAGACACCTGGCAGGCTGCGGTGATCGACCAGTACGACGGTCGTGGTCAGCTGTGGCGCGTGTCCGAGGCGCATGCCCAGCCTTACTACAACGTCGAGGTACCGTGGTACACCCTGGAAGCCATCTATGACCTGCAGTCCGGTCGTTACCTGGCCCTGGGCATGAAGAACGAGGAGAAGCGCGCCTACGACTTCGGCTTCAGTGCCAGCAAGGCCGACTTCCAGCCTGCAGCGTTGCGCCAGTCGGGCATTCGCTAAGCCCTGTCGGCCCTACAGCGCCCCGGCATGCCGGGGCGTTTCTATTGGTCACCCCGCGGGTAAACCCTCTCCAACAGGACAACGCCTTGTAGGAGCGGGTTTACCCGCGAATAGGCCGCACCAGGCAATAAACCTCCTGAATACCTCCCCAAACCCCCGCCCCAGCCGCTGTCCATCAGCCATGTTGCTTTTTGTCGCAGTCTTTTCCACGGCAATTGTTTCTATCATCTTCAAATGCGCAGCGTTACCGGCTAGTCTCGCAAGCATCCATATCGCCGTAGTCTTCCAACCAGAACGAGCCGGCCATGACAGATGTGTCCCGTACGCATGGATTCGCGACTCAGGCCCTTGGCCTGCTGGACGGGCGTTTCTTCCGGCCGCCGCTGCCGGACGGGCATGTACCGCGCATGCGTTTGTGCCAGCGCTTGCACGCCGGCCTCGGCGGGCGCTTGCTGTTGGTCAATGCCCCGGCAGGTTTCGGCAAAAGCTCCCTGGCCATCGAATTCTGCGAAGCGCTGCCTGAGCACTGGCGCAGCCTGTGGCTGGGCCTGAGTCAACGCGATGCCGACCCCGGGCGCTTCCTCGAACGGTTGCTTGAGGGCCTGCAGCAATACTGTCCAGCCTTGGGTGGCCAGGCCATGGGGCTGCTGAAAATGCGCCAGCGCCATCAGCCATTCGCTTTTGAAGAGTGGCTCGACGGCTTGCTAGACGAACTGGCGCTGTACCTGCGTGCCGACACGCCTTTACTGCTGGTGCTGGACGACTACCACCTTGCTCAAGGGCCGGTGCTCGACCGTTGCCTGCAGTTTTTCCTTAATCATTTGCCCCCTGGCCTGGTGTTGCTGGTCACCAGCCGCCAACGGCCGGACTGGCACTTGGCACGTCTGCGTCTGTCCCAGCAGTTGGTCGAGCTTAACGAACAGGATTTGCGCCTCACCGCCGAAGAATCGCTGGCGGTGATCGGCCGCCAGCCCACCGGGCTGCGTGGCCAGGCGCTGGATAACCTGATCCAGCGCAGTGATGGCTGGGTGGCTGGCTTGCGCTTCTGGCAACTGGCCGCCAGCGAGAGCGCTGACGAACAGGCTTTGCCCCAGGCCCTGCACGGCGGTGAAGGCCTGATCCGCGACTATCTGCTTGAAGAAGTCATCGACATGCTGCCCGCCGACGTCCAGGCCTTCCTGTACGAAACTGCCTGCCAGGAGCGCTTCTGTGCCCCGCTGTGTGATGCCGTACGCGGTCGCCACGACAGTGCCGCTATCCTGCGCTTCCTGCAGGCGCACCAGGTGTTCCTGGTACCGCTGGACGAGCATGGCCACTGGTTCCGCTATCACCATCTGTTTTCCGACCTGCTGCGCAGCCGCCAGGCCAGTGAACCGTTGGCAGCCCTGCACCTTCGTGCCTGTCGCTGGTTTGAGCACCAGGGCTTGCTGGATGAGGCAGTGGAGCAGGCGCTGCGTGCCGGCCACCTCGATGTGGCCGCCGGCCTGGTGCAGAGCCTGTCCGAGGAACAGCTACTGGCCGAGCAGAATGTCGGCATGTTGCTGCGCTGGAAGATGGACTTGCCGGACAGCCTGCTGATCAGTACGCCGCGGCTGATCGTGCTGTACAGCTGGGCGTTGGGCCTGGCGTGCCAGCTGGATGCGGCCGAGGAGCTGGCAGGGTACCTCAGCCGCTTCCTGCCCGCGCCATCGGCGACCGCGCAAAAGTCCATGCTGGCCCAGTGGCTGGCGCTAAGCGGGGTCATTGCCCGTGGCCGTGGTGACCGCGAGCGTACCCTGGCCTATTGTGGTGAAGCGCTGCAGAGCCTGCCGGGCAAGCGCTATGGCCAGCGCCTGGTGTGCCTGTCGACGTTGTCCAACCTGGCCATTGCCGATGGCGACTTCTGGCGCGCCCGTGGCTGGAACCGCGAGGCGCTGGAGCTGGCCCAGCGGGTTGGCAACCCGTTGTTCGAAGCGTTGGCTCATTACGACCGGGCACGTGTGCTGCATGCCCGTGGCGAGGTGTTGCGCGCACTGGAGGAAGTGCGCCAGGGGCTGCAACGCCTGCAAGGGTTGTCGGTGCAGCGGCTCTATGCCGTACGCGCACGCCTGACCCTGTATGAGGGTTACCTGCTGGTCTCGCGCCTGCAGCCGGTACAGGGCCGTGCGCGCTTGCGTGCAGGGCTGGGGGAGGCGCGTGCCTGCCGGGATATCAGTGTGCTCATCGGCCATTGCGTGATTGCCACGCTCGATGGCCGTGAAGGGCACTTTGCCGAGGCTTTTGCCGAGCTGGCCGAGGCTGAGCGGCTGATGCACATCTGGGACGTCCCCCCGGTCTATTACCTGGCCATGATCACCCTGGTCAAATGCGAGCTGTGGCTGGCCCAAGGCCGCATTGACCTGGCCGAGTCCTGGCTGCTGCGGCTGGGCCAGACCTATGGCGGCGAGCAGCCGGCCGCGGCGCCAGAGTTTCATCCGCTGCTGCCGTTGCACATTGCCTTGCAGCAAGCGTTGCTCGAACGTGTTCAGTCACGTCGCGATGACGCCGTGCAACGCCTGGCAGGCCTGGTCGAGCGCGGCCAGGCCAGTGGTGGCATGATGCTTACCGTCAGTGCACTAAGCCAGTGGCTGGTGCTGTTGCTGGACGAAGGCCGGGGTGGGCAGGCCGCGCAGTTGTTGCCAGGGTTGCTGGAAGCCGCCCGCGGCGGCGTGCTGCAACCGTTCCAGCCCTTGTTGCAGCGCCACCCGCAATGGCTGCATGAGCATCTGCAAGCGAGTAGCGCTTGCCCGGTGCAGGCAGAGCTGCTCAGGCGCTTGCCGCAATTGCCAAGCGGCGCTACTGGCAGTAGCGAGGCGCTCAGCAGCCGCGAGCTGGCCGTGCTCGAGCTGATTGCTCAGGGTTGTTCCAACCAGCAGATCAGCGAGCGCTTGTTCATTTCACTGCACACGGTGAAAACCCACGCCAGCCATATCAACAGCAAGCTGGGAGTGGAGCGGCGTACCCAGGCGGTGGCAAAGGCCAAATCCCTCGGGCTGCTGGCATGAGGCTGGTCGTGGGCGGCATAGCCCGTTAAAGTAATGGCCTGAGGCCATGGTTTGTGGCTGTTATCGCTCTACCCTCATCTTTCCCGACCGGCTGCCGATACAGCGATCGGTGGCATCGCCTCGCGCGATTTTTCAATCATTCCAAGGCAGGTCGTGTTGATGCTGCAGTACGGGCAAAAGAGCTTTCTGATCGTCGACGACTTTACCGACTTTCGCACGTCGACCCGTTCCATGTTGCGCGAGTTGGGCGTGCGCGACGTCGACACCGCTGACAGCGGCGAGCAGGCGCTGCGCATGTGCGCACAGAAGCGCTATGACTTCATCTTGCAGGACTTCCACCTGGGCGACGGCAAGAAGAACGGCCAACAGGTGCTCGAAGACCTGATCATCGACAAGCACATCAGCCATGAGTGCGTGTTCATCATGGTCACTGCCGAGAGCAGCCAGGCCATTGTTCTCAGCGCCATCGAGCACGAACCCGACGCCTACCTGACCAAACCGTTCAACCGGGTTGGGCTGGCCCAGCGCGTCGAGAAGCTGTTCCAGCGCAAGACGTTGCTCAAGCCGATCCTGCAGGCACTGGACCGTAACCGCCCGGCCGAAGTGCTGGCTGCTTGCGCCGAGCTGTGCAAGAAAGACCCGCGCCTGGCTCCTTTGTGCCTGCGCTATCGGGCCGATGCCTTGCGCAACCTCAACCGCTTCGAGGAACTGGAAAAATTCCTCAAGGCCATTCTTGCCAGCCGGCCGCAGCCGTGGGTGTACTCGGCGTTGGGTGCGCTGATGCACAAGCGTGGCCAGAATGCCCAGGCCCAGGGCGTGTACGAGCAGGCACTCAAGGCCTTCCCGATCATGCCAGGCTTGTACGATGGTATGGCCGAAGTGCTGGTGGCCCAAGGCGAAACCAAGCGCGCGCAGAGCCTGCTTGAAGAGGCCGTACGCCTGTCGCCACTGTCAGTGCGCCGGCAGTCGACGCTGGGCAAGCTGGCGCTGGAAAACGAAGACTTCGAGAGTGCCTCGAAAGCGTTCCGCCATGCGGTGAACCAAGGGCAGAGCTCGCGCTACAAGGATGCCGAGAACAACCTTGGCCTGGTGCAAGCGCTGATGAGCAAGAACGCAGGCTTTGGCCTGGACGCTCGTACCCGGGTCGAAATCAACACAACACTGAGTGAAGTGGCCAAGGAATACCCCGAGGACCAAGGCCTGCAGGTGCGTGCGCGGATGATGAAGGCCGCCAGCCTGCAGCAAGCCGGTGACCCGGAGACGGCGGCCAAGTTGACCGAACAGGCGATCCAGCGCCTGGACAAGATGAACCAGTTTTTCTCGGTCGATTCGGCCCTGACCGTTGCCGCGCAACTGCAGGCAATGGGGCAGGACGCCGCCGCCATCGGCGTACTGAAAAGCTGTGTGGAAAGTTATGGCGATGACCCCAAGGTCATGGAGAAAGTGGGCAAGCTGACCGATGACCCCAGCGTGCTCAACGCCATTACCGAAGCGGTCACCCTTAATCGCCAGGGTGTGCGCAGTTACCAGGGAGGGCAGCTCGGCGAGGCGTTGCAACTGTTCCGCAAGGCGTTGGGTTTACAGCCGAAGAACATCAGCATCGCCCTCAACACCGCCCAGGCGCTACTGCGCATTGGTGGTGACAACCCTCAGCCCGCGATCATGCAGGAGTGCCGCGACGCCTTGACCAGCGTGGCCGGTATTCCTGTCAGCGACAATCGCTATGACCGTTACCGCAAACTGCACATCCGAGTGTTCGGCGCATGAATCAAGACAATCAGGGGCTGGATTTTTCCACGGTGATCGCCTCCACCGTGCACGACCTCAAAAGCTCGTTGGCGGCGCTGATCCAGTCCCACAGCCAGTGGGTGCAGCGCTTGCCCGAGGAGCTGCGCGGCGGTACTGAGCAAGGGATGATGGAGCACGAGTTTCGCCACCTCAACGGCATGCTGGTGCAGTTGCTGGGGTTGTACAAGCTCGGTGTGAACCAGTTGCCGGTGTGCCCGGACTACCACGAGCTGGATGACTTCATCGAGGCCCAACTGGCCGCTCATGAAGAAGTACTGAAGCACAATGACATCCTCGCCACCTGGCGCATCGATACCGACAACCCGCTGGGCTTCTTCGACCGCGAACTGGTGGCCTCGGTGATCGCCAACGTCATCACCAATGCTACCCGTTTTGCCGGGCACGCCTTGTTGATCAGTATTGAAGAGGCCGACAACCAACTGGCCATCTGCGTCAACGACGATGGCCCGGGTTATCCACAACGTATGCTCGAACGCCAGCAGGAGTACATCCAGGGTATCGACTCGACCAGCGGCAGTACTGGCCTGGGCCTGTACTTTGCGGCGCGGATCGCGGCGCTGCATGAAAGCGGCGGGGTGCGTGGGCGGATCGAGATTTCCAACGGTGGGGCGCTCGGGGGTGGGTTGTTCAGGTTGTTCCTGCCTTGAAACTGGCCAAGTCACTGTTTCGATTTTTTGCAGTAGGAAGTAGATTCCCAAGGTAGCGTAGGGCATTTCCTGGATGTGATTGCAGGGCTTTTGTCTTGGCCGGGCAAATGGCAGTGTAGGTACGAGGTCTCTACATGCTTCTTGCAATCACTCGGAGGGCTTCTCGCGTGCAAACCCTCTTTGGTTAATCGGTTTTCCTTCTTACCATGCAGAATCCATCGTCAGCGCTCATCCGCGAAACTTTCCCCGTAGGCCCCTTGCAGTGCAACTGCACACTCATCGGCGACCCGCTGACCAGGAAGGCCATCGTCGTCGACCCGGGCGGTGACCCGGACAAGATCCTTGCCCGGCTGCAGGCCCACGGCCTGATGCTGGTAAGCATCATCCACACCCATGCGCATTTCGACCACTTCCTCGCCTCGGGCAAGCTCAAGGAGCTGACCGGTGCCACGCTGCACCTGCACAAGGACGACCAGGTGTTGTGGGACAACCTGGAAATGCAGTGCCAGATGTTCGGCGTGCCCTACACCCCGGTACCGTCCCCGGATCGCTGGCTGGGTGATGACGAAGAACTGGCTTGCGGTTGCGGCGTGGCCCTGCATACGCCGGGGCACACCCCGGGCTCGATGAGCTTCTGGTTCGCCGATGCCAAGTTGCTGATCGCCGGTGACACCCTGTTCCGTCGTGGCATTGGCCGCACCGATTTATGGGGGGGCGACCAGCGAGCTATCGTTCGCTCCATCAAGGAGCGGCTGTACCGGCTGGACGAGGAGGCCATCGTGGTGACCGGCCACGGGCCTGATACCCGCTTGGGTGACGAAATGCGCGAAAACCCCTTCGTACGGGCCTGATGGCACATGAAGGCACTTTAATGGAATTTTTCATTGCCCGTGCGTTCCAAGGCTGGCATAGATCCCTTTGTGATCTGCCGCATTCATGAATTCAGTAGGAGCTTGTCCATGTTCACCATGCGTCGTCTGATTATCGTCGCAACTGCCGCTGCCCTGATGACCGGCTGTGCAGGCCAGAACCCCTATGACAACCAGGGGCAGGCGCAGGGCTCCACCGGGATGAGCAAGACCGCCAAATACGGTGGCCTGGGCGCGCTGGCCGGTGCCATCGCGGGTGCCGCCATCGACCACAACAACCGTGGCAAGGGTGCCCTGATCGGCGCCGCCGCAGTCGGTGCTGCTGCTGCCGGTTATGGCTACTACGCCGACAAGCAGGAAGCCGCATTGCGCGCGCAAATGGCCAATACCGGCGTGGAAGTGCAGCGCCAGGGTGACCAGATCAAACTGATCATGCCGGGCAACATTACCTTCGCCACCGATTCGGCCAACATTGCCCCAAGTTTCTATCAGCCGCTGAACAACCTGGCCGGCTCGTTCAAGCAGTTCAACCAGAACACCATCGAAGTGGTCGGTTTCACCGACAGCACCGGCAGCCGCCAGCACAACATGGACCTGTCCCAGCGCCGCGCACAGGCAGTCAGCACCTACCTGACTTCGCAGGGCGTGGATGCCTCGCGTCTGTCGGTACGTGGCATGGGCCCGGACCAGCCGATCGCCAGCAACGCCGACGCCAATGGCCGCGCGCAGAACCGCCGTGTAGAAGTGAACCTGAAGCCGATTCCGGGTCAGCAATATGACCAGCAGCAAGGCCAGGTTCAGCAGTATCCCTGATTGGCTGCCAGGGCCGCTGTGCGGCCCATCGCAGGCAAGCCAGCTCCCACAAGTACTGCGCAAACCTTGGGTATCTCGCGGCCCTGTGGGAGCTGGCCTGCCTGCGATGGGCTGCGCAGCAGCCCCGGCTTTTCAGCGGGCCACGCTGGCCTGAATTGCAGTCAGGGCAATGGTGTGAACGATATCGTCCACCTGAGCCCCGCGTGGCAAGTCGTTCACTGGCTTGCGCAAGCCCTGCAGCATCGGCCCCAGGCTGACCCCGTCGGCACTGCGTTGCACGGCCTTGTGCGTGGTATTGCCAGTGTTCAGGTCGGGGAACACGAACACCGTGGCGCGCCCGGCCACCGGGCTGCCCGGCGCCAGCTCCCGGGCAATCGCCGGGTTGGCCGCTGCGTCATATTGCAAAGGCCCATCAATCAGCAGCTCCTGCGCTGCGCCTTGTGCCAAGCGGGTCGCTTCGCGCACTTTCTCGACTTCTTCGTCACTGGCCGAATCACTTGAATAACTGATCATCGCCACCCGTGGCGCGATACCGAAGGCCTGCGCCGACTCGGCGCTTTGCCGGGCAATCTCGGCCAGTTCTGCAGCACTCGGGTGTGGGTTCATCACGCAGTCGCCGTACACCAGTACCTGTTCGGGGAACAGCATGAAGAACACCGACGACACCAGGCTTGAACCCGGTGCGGTCTTGATCAGTTGCAGGGCCGGGCGGATGGTGTTGGCGGTGGAGTGAACCAGGCCTGAGACCAGACCGTCCACTTCATCCAGGGCCAGCATCATGGTGCCGATCACCACCGGATCTTCCAGTTGCTGCTCGGCCATTGGCGCATTCAGGTTCTTGCTCTTGCGCAGTTCGACCATCGGTTCCACGTAGCGCCCGCGAATCAGCTCGGGGTCGAGAATTTCCAGGCCCGGCGGCAAGGTAATGCCCTGGGCGCGCGCCACGGCGTCGACATCCTCAGGTTTGGCCAGCAGCACACAACGGGCAATGCCACGGGCCTGGCAGATAGCAGCAGCCTGCACCAACAATGGCTCGGCGCCTTCTGGCAGGACGATACGTTTGTTGGCCTGCTGCGCGCGCTGGATCAACTGGTAACGGAACACCGCCGGCGACAGGCGCAGTTCGCGCGGGGTGCCGCAGCGCTGGTGAAGCCAGGCTGCGTCGAGGTGGCTGGCGACAAAGTCGGTGATGAACTCGGCGCGTTCGCGGTCATCCACGGGGATTTCGCGGTTCAGCGAATTGAGCTGGTTGGCGGTGTCGTACGAGCCGGTGCTGACCGACAGGATCGGCAGGCCGGCCTGCAGCGCGCCACGGCACAGGCCAAGGATGCGCGCGTCGGGCTTGCTGTCGCTGGTCAGCAGCAAGCCGGCCAGCGGTACGCCATTGATCGCCGCCAGGCTGACGGCAAGGATGATGTCGTCGCGGTCGCCCGGGGTGACTACCAGGGTGCCAGAGGTGAGCAGCGGAACGGTGTTGGCCACGGTGCGGGCGCAGATGATGATCTTGCTCATGCGCCGCTGTTCATAGTCACCGGCATTGAGTACCTGGGCGCCAAGCAGCTCGGCCACATCGCGGGTGCGCGGGGCGTTCAGCTCGGGCTGGTAGGGGATGCAACCCAGCAGGCGGAAGTCGTTGCCACGCAGCAGCGGCGAATGTTCGCGCAGGCGCGTCGCGAAGTCGGCCATGCTTTCCTCGGTACGCACCTTGTTGAGGATCACCCCGAGTACTTTCGGGTCGCGTGGGCCGCCAAACAGCTGGGCCTGCAGTTCGACCCGGCCGGACAGCTCGCTGAGCACTTCGTTTTCCGGTGCCGAGACCAGGATAACTTCGGCATCCAGGCTTTTGGCCAGGTGCAGGTTGACCCGCGCGGCATAGCTGGCGTGGCGCGTGGGTACCATACCCTCGACCACCACCACGTCATTGCCGACGCAGGCTTGCTGATAAAGGCGGATGATTTCTTCAAGCAGCTCGTCCAACTGGCCGTCGCCGAGCATCCGCTCGACCTGGGCCAGGCTCAGTGGCACGGGCGGCTTGATGCCGTGGGTGCGGGCGACCAGCTCGCTGGAGCGTTCGGGGCCGGTGTCACCCGGGTGGGGCTGGGCGATCGGCTTGAAGAAACCTACCTTCAGACCGGCCCGTTCCAGGGTGCGCACCAGGCCCAGGCTAATGGAAGTCAGGCCGACACCAAAGTCGGTCGGCGCAATGAAAAATGTCTGCATGCGTGCTTCTCGAAATAAGCGGTGCAAGAAATTAACGGCCAAGGGTAGCGCTAACGGACCCTTGTGCGCACCAGCCGCACGCGAAAGCCTGGCCGATGCGTTGCGCACGCTGTGCCGGGTCGAGTACCCAGGGGCGTGACTGCCACGGTGGTTGGTGGCGTAGGTGCTGGGTATGGCCGCAGGACAGTTCGGCCACCCAGTGGCCTTCTTCATCCTGGTGAAAGCCGATGATCCGACTGGTGGGCCGTTGCTGGTCCGCAGTGCGTTCGCAATCGGACGATGGCTTGGTTACACTTGTCCGCTCTACATACTTTTGCAAAAGGTCTTGCCCCATGCTGATCGCCGCCAACAAGGCTGTCTCCATCGACTATACCCTGACCAACGACGCCGGGGAGACCATCGACAGCTCCGCCGGTGGCGCGCCGCTGGTTTACCTGCACGGTGCCGGCAACATCATCCCGGGCCTGGAAAAAGCCCTGGAAGGCAAGCAGGCCGGTGACGAACTGAACGTTTCCATCGAGCCGGAAGACGCCTATGGTGAATACTTGGCCGAGCTGGTCAGCACCCTGAACCGTAGCCTGTTCGAAGGCGTCGACGAGCTGGAAGTCGGCATGCAGTTCCACGCTTCTGCACCGGACGGCCAGATGCAGATCGTCACCATTCGCGACATCGACGGCGACGATGTCACCGTTGACGGCAACCACCCGCTGGCTGGTCAGCGCCTAACCTTCGAGGTCAAAGTGGTCAACGTGCGTGACGCCAGCGACGAAGAAATCGCTCACCGTCACATTCATGGTGAAGGTGGCCATCACCACTGATTTTCTGCGCTAAGCTCAGAAAGTCGCCAGGCGCTCGGGCAAGCCGATTTGCCTTCCTACGGGAGGTGGACGGCTTGGACGAGCGCCTTTTTAGTGGGCGAAATTCGCCTGCGCGGCAACCGGGAAGTTGAGAGGGGATTTCATCATGAGTGCATTTCACGAGCTGAAACTGGACGCGTTGAACGGCGGGGAACTGCCCCTCGCACCGTTCAAGGGCCAAGTGGTGCTGGTGGTCAACGTCGCCTCCAAGTGTGGTCTCACGCCGCAATACAAGGCACTGGAAAACCTCTACCAGGTATACAAGGACAAGGGTTTCAACGTACTTGGCCTGCCCTGCAACCAGTTTGCCGGGCAGGAGCCTGGCAGCGAAAAGGAAATTCAGGAGTTCTGCAGCCTTAACTACGGGGTGAGCTTCCCGCTGGGGGGCAAGCTGGAAGTCAACGGGCCGCAGCGCCACTCGTTGTACCGCCTGCTGGCGGGTGAGGGGGCCGAGTTCCCAGGTGACATCACCTGGAACTTCGAGAAGTTTCTGGTCGGCAAGGATGGCCGCGTGCTGGCACGCTTCTCGCCGCGTACGGCGCCGGACGACCCGGCGGTAGTGCAGGCAATCGAGAAAGCGTTGGGCTGAAAAGCGCTGGCGCGGTGTTTTCAGCGCCTGTGAGGTTGGGCACCGCGCGGGTGGTATTCGATCTCACAGGCGCTGTACACAGTGGGTTGAGCGCTCTCCCGCCCCACCGGTTTGCTGACATGCACTTTTCAGATAACCCTCAAACTGCTCGACAATCACCGCCCAGCCCTGGCGGCTGGCGTGCTGCCGCGCGTTCAGACGTACCCGCCGGAGTGTTTCTTCTTCCTCCAGCAACCAGCAGGCCGCATCGATGAACGCCGCCTGATCGCCCGGCATGGCCAGTGCACCACTGTGGCCATGGCGAATATGCTGTGCGGCAGCGGCCTCGTCATAAGCGACTACCGCCAGCCCCGATGCCATGGCTTCGAGCACCACATTGCCAAAGGTTTCGGTCAGGCTCGGGAACAGGAACAGGTCACCGCTGGCGTAGTGCTCAGCCAACACTTCGCCGCGCTGGACACCACAGAACACGGCATCTGGCACCTGCTGCTCGAGGGCTGCGCGTTGCGGGCCGTCACCGACCAGGATCAAGCGCAGGCGCTTCTGTGGATAAGTCCTCTGCAATGCTTCAAGGCAGGGGCGCAGCAAGCCAAGGTTTTTTTCCACCGCCAACCGCCCGACATGCAGCACGGCGATATCGTCCGGGCGCACCCCCCAGCTTTCGCGCAATGCCTGGCTACGTCTGGCCGGGTTGAACAGACAGGCGTCGACACCACGGGCCAGCAAGTCCAGGCGCTCGAAACCGCGGCGCTCGAGCTCCAGGCGCTGGCTGACGCTAGGCACCAGGGTGATCGCCGTGCGCCGATGGAACCAGCGCAGGTAGTGGGTGAGCAGGCGTGTCAACAGGCCGAGGCCGTATTGGCCGGAGTACTGAGGGAAGTTGGTGTGGAAGCCACTGACCACTGCCACCCCCAGGCGCCGTGCCGCGCGCAGTGCACTCAGCCCCAACGGCCCCTCCGTGGCGATGTACAGCACGTCCGGGCGCTGCCTGCGCCAGCGGCGCAGCAGCTTGTGCATCGATACCTCGCCCCATTGCAACCCCGGGTAACCGGGCAGGCCCCAGCCACGGCACAGCATCAGCTGTGGGTCGTGGTGCGCAGGCCTTTCACCGGCCTGGCGCGGGCGTACCACTTCAACTTCGTGGCCGCGTTGGCGTAGCCCTTCGCTCAAGCGGCCAAGGGTGTTGGCCACGCCGTTGATTTCGGGTGGGAAGGTTTCGCTGACTAAGGTGATGCGTAGGGCGGGTGTATTCATGACAAAAAGTTTCCGCCTGCTCGATTGCGCCAATGTGACGACCGCATGACGGACAGATGACGCCTGACCGCTGGCGTTCTTGCCTTCATGAATATTTCGTGGCGTGGCACTCAAGAAGGAGCAGGCGGCAGCCGATGAAGATGCATTCGACTACGTGATGCGCTCCAGGAGAGCGGTGATGTTCAACAACAAGCTCAAGCAAGAAATCCGGCAACTGCGCGAAGACCTGATGTCTGTGGAACAGGTCAAGAGCAGCCTCGACAGCGAGATGCTGGTGCTGCAGCTCGATCCTCAGGGACGGATCGAGATGGTCAATGGCAACTTCGAGAGTGAAATGCTCTACCGTGCCGAACAATTGCTTGGACGCAACATCGAGGACATCGTCCCCGCCCATGTGAAGTCGCTGGACTTCTACCAGCGCATGAAAAGTGCGATCACCCGTGGCGAGCACTTGAATGGCGCCTTCCGCCTGTTGCGCGGCAATGGCCAGGAAGCCTGGCTGCGGTCGATCCTGCAACCGGTCAAGAACAGCGAAGGGCGCATCAAGTATTTCACCCTGCACTCCAGCGACCTCACACGTACCATCGAGACCTCGCGTGAGCATGAAAGCCTGATCAAGGCGCTGATGCGCTCCACGGCAGTGATCGAGTTCGACCTCGATGGCACCATTCTCACCGCCAACGAGCGCTTCCTGAATTCGGTCGGTTATCGCCTGGAGCAGATTCGCGGCAAGCATCACCGCATGTTCTGCGAACCGGAAGAGGCCAACTCGGCCGGCTATCAGGCGTTCTGGGACAAGCTGCGCCGTGGCGAGTATGTGGCTGAACGTTTCAAACGTATCGATGCCCATGGTCGGGTGATCTGGCTGGAGGCCTCGTACAACCCGATCTTCGATGCCCATGACGTATTGTACAAAGTGGTCAAGTTCGCCACTGTGATCACCGATCAGGTCAACCAGGAGCAGGCAGTGGCCGAGGCGGCGGATGTTGCCTACAACACGTCATTGGGTACCGATGCCAGCGCCCGGAAGGCCACCGATGTGGTAACCCAGACCGTCAGTGTGATGCGCGGCCTGGAGGCCTCGATGCAGGAGGCGGCAGAGGGTATCCAGGCGCTGGATACCCAGTCGCGGGTGATTGGTTCAATCATCAAGACCATCAGCGACATTGCCGGGCAGACCAACCTGCTGGCGCTGAACGCGGCCATTGAAGCGGCCCGCGCGGGCGAGCAAGGGCGTGGCTTTGCCGTGGTTGCCGACGAAGTGCGCCAGCTGGCCTCGCGCACCAGTACCGCCACGGAGGAGATTGCCCGGGTGGTGCAGCAGAACGAGCAACTGGCGCAGGCGGCAGTGGCGATCATCGATACCAGCAAGCGCCAGGCCGAACAGGGGCTGGCGCTTGCTGATGAGACCGGTAACGTGATTGTCGAGATCCAGGATGGGGCGAAGCGGGTGGTTGATGTGGTGGGGCAGTTTTCCAGCCGGTTGGGGCAGTGACAAGTTTTTGCAGGGCCGCATCGCGGCCCCTGTGGGAGCAACTGTCTATTGCTGCTTGCGCCGGCCTCTTCGCGGGTGAACCCGTTCCCACAGGTTGGTTGCTTACCTCAAGGCATGCGCGGCCTCTGTGGGAGCGGGTTTACCCGCGAAGAATGCACCGCCGTGAATGGCACCGGCTTTGCCGGTGTTCGCGGGTTAACCCGTTCCCACAGGGACCGTGCCAGCATGCAGAAACTAGTTCCGCTCCCGCACCCAGAACAACGTAGCCCCCGCCACCGCCGCCGGCATCATCAGCACGTTCACCCCTGGAATCATCAACGCTAAGTAGGTAATCCCGCCAAAGCCCAGGCTTTGCCAGCGCTTCTGGCGCAGCCAGGCGAGCATGTCCTGCCAGCTCATCTTGTTGTTGTCCGCCGGGTAGTCGATGTACTGAATGGCCATCATCCACACACCGAATACCAGCCACAGGGGCGCTGCGACCACGTTGACCACGGGGATCAGCGACAGGATGAACAGGCCGATGGCACGGGGCAGGAAGTAGCCCAGCTTGCGCATTTCACGGCTGAGCGTACGCGGCACCATGGCCACCAGTTCGCCCCAGCTGAAAGCCGGAAAGTTGTCTTCGCCGCGCACCACCACCTCGACCTTTTCTGCCAGAAAGCCGTTGAACGGCGCGGCAATCACGTTGGCCACCAAGGTGAAGGTAAAGAACACCATCAGCACCAGCAAGGCAACGAACAGTGGCCAGAGGATGTAGCTAAGGAAGCTCAACCAGCCAGGCAGCGTGGGCATCAAGGCATCGAGCCACAGGCCGAACTGGTGGCCGGCGAAGTAGATCAGGCCACCGAACAGCAGCAGGTTGACCGCCAACGGCAGCAGCACGAACAGCCGCAGATTGGGGCTCAGCACCAGTTTCAGGCCTTCGCGCAGGTATTGGGGGCCAGAGAGGACAGGGGCTTGCATCAAGGTACTCCGCAGACAAGGAAAACGCGCTGACCTTACCGAGTTTGTCGCGCCGACGAAAGGCGGCTCGCAGGCGGGAAACCGGCTGTAACAAAAGCACCCGCAGTTTGGCTACCGATGAAATCGCAACATAGACGATGCCTATGAGGTGGATTGTCGAAGGATATTTCCTTAATCTTTGCGACCTCGCTACAGTGCGCTCAACTTTCCGCTTTCCGGGCCTGCGCGTTGTAGCCTTCCCCAAGTGCTGCGTGGGTCCTTTTCAATTTTCCAGCTGGCGCCGCCGGTATACCGATGCCGGCCCGCCCGACAGGAGTTCGACATGTCTGAAGTACGTCATTCGCGCGTCATCATTCTCGGTTCCGGCCCTGCAGGTTACAGCGCCGCGGTGTATGCCGCCCGTGCCAACCTCAAGCCGCTGCTGATCACCGGCATGCAGGCCGGTGGCCAGCTGACCACCACCACCGAAGTCGACAACTGGCCGGGCGACCCGCACGGCCTGACCGGCCCGGCCCTGATGCAGCGTATGCAAGAGCACGCCGAGCGTTTCGAAACCGAAATCGTCTTCGACCACATCAACGCTGTTGACTTGGCCAACAAGCCTTTCACCCTGCAGGGTGACAGCGGCAAATACACCTGCGACGCGCTGATCATCGCCACTGGTGCCAGCGCCCGCTACCTGGGCCTGCCTTCGGAAGAGGCCTTCATGGGCAAGGGCGTTTCGGCCTGCGCGACCTGCGACGGTTTCTTCTACCGCAACAAGCCGGTCGCCGTGGTTGGCGGTGGCAATACCGCTGTGGAAGAGGCACTGTACCTGGCCAACATCGCCAGCAAGGTGACCTTGGTACACCGCCGCGATACCTTCCGCGCCGAGAAGATTCTGGTCGACAAGCTGAACGCGCGTGTCGCTGAAGGCAAGATCGAGCTCAAGCTCAACGCCACCCTCGACGAAGTACTGGGTGACAACATGGGCGTGACCGGTGCGCGCCTGAAAAACAACGACGGCAGCAGCGACGAAATCAAGGTCGACGGCGTGTTCATTGCTATCGGCCACACCCCGAACACTTCGCTGTTCGAAGGCCAGCTGACCCTGAAGGACGGCTACCTGGTGGTCAACGGCGGCCGCGAAGGCAATGCCACCGCCACCAATGTTGAAGGCGTGTTCGCTGCCGGTGACGTGGCTGACCATGTTTACCGTCAGGCCATTACCTCGGCCGGTGCTGGCTGCATGGCAGCGCTGGACGTGGAGCGTTACCTGGACGGGCTGGCCAACGCATCGTTCTGATTCGGGGCTGCCGGGGGCTGCTTTGCAGCCCTTCGCGGGTGAACCCGCTCCTACGGGTACACCACTGGCCTCGGGCCTTGCACTCTACCTGTGGGAGCCGCCTTGCCGGCGATAGGGCCCTCGGGAACCCCCCAAAAAAACCGGCTCGATGGCCGGTTTTTTATGGTCAGCAGTCAGCTTACAGGCTCAAGCGCATCGACAGGTCGACCGCCTTTACATCCTTGGTCATTGCCCCGATCGAGATGTAGTCCACACCCGTTTCGGCAATCTCCCGAAGGGTGCTCTCGTTGACCCCGCCGCTGGCCTCCAGCTTGGCCTTGCCGGCGTTGATGCGCACTGCTTCGCGCATTTCGTCCAGATTCAGCTCGTCGAGCATGATGATGTCTGCGCCGGCGGCCAGCGCCTCGCGCAGTTCACCCAGGCTTTCCACCTCGATTTCTACCGGCTTGCCTGGGGCAATGCGGTGCGCCGCTGCCACAGCTTCGGCCACGCCGCCGCTGGCGGCAATGTGGTTCTCCTTGATAAGGAAGGCGTCGTACAGGCCGATGCGGTGGTTGTCGCAACCGCCGCAGGTCACCGCGTACTTTTGCGCCAGGCGCAGGCCCGGGAGGGTTTTGCGAGTGTCCAGCAGGCGCACCTGGGTACCTTCAACCAGGTCGGCCAGGAAGCGCGCACGGGTGGCGACCCCCGACAGCATCTGCAGGAAATTCAGCGCACTGCGCTCACCGCTCAGCAGCGATCGGGCCGGGCCTTCCAGGTGAAACAGCGGCTGGTTGGCCGTGGCGCGTTCACCGTCAGCCACTTGCCAGTGCACCGCCACGCGCGGGTCGAGCTGGCGGAACACGGCGTCAACCCAGGCGGTGCCGGCGATCACGCAGTCTTCGCGAGTGATGATGGTCGCCTTGGCCAGGCGCTCGGCCGGGATCAGTTGCGCGGTGATATCGCCACTGCCGATGTCCTCCAACAGTGCACGGCGCACGTTGGCTTCGATTTCAGCGGTCAGGTCGGCAAGGCGTAGGTTCGGCATGGTCGGCTCCACAAGCTAGATGCCCGCGATTATAGGGCAGGGGGCTGGTGTGTACAGCCGCCTTGGCGATGACCTTTGGTCGGAGTGTCGTGAGCAAACGGCCTGTATTAGGGTCATTAACCCGTCGGCGAAACGGCGCTGGCAGCGATGCGATTTTTTACCGATAATGGCGCCCAGTATTTGGCGTCATAGCTTTGACGATTTTATGCCCGTCGGGCAAGTCACCCTGCAAGGAGTCCAGGATGCACAAAGAAGGCAAGGTGGTGCCCTTGGCGGCAGCCATCGACCGGGGCGGGCGCGCGCCTCTGCCTTGCCTTCCGGTATTGCTCCTGCAAGTGCGTGACAAGGCTGCCCTGCAACTGCGTCAGGGGCTGCAGGACTTGTTCGACAACGCTGATGACACCCTTTTCGAAATGGCTGACAAGGCCTTCGACCGCGGTGACCAGAGCCTGTACTTCGAGGCCATGCGTGATCTGCGGCTGAAGCGCAAAAGCATTGAACGTGGTTTTCTCGATACCTTCCACGACACCTTCGCAGGCATAGGCCAGGTCGACCTGCTGGCGCATCTGGTTGAGCGCGGCAATGCGCACGGCAAAGCCCAGGATGAGCGGGCCGTCGCCGTCGAAGGTATGGTTGCGCGGGTGCTGTCACGCGACGGTATTGCCCTGCAGCAACTGAGCCTGCGTTTGCAGGCGTTGCTTGATCGCCCGCTGCACGAGCAATACAACCCGCTGGGGCCCGCCGCGTTATGTGGTTACTTCCTTGATGCCGGGCACAACCTGGGGGTCGGCCTGCGGGTCAAGCTGGTGTTGCTCAAGCTGTTTGAGCGCTATGTGCTGCGCGATGCCGATGTGATCTATGGCGAGGCCAACCAACTGCTGGCCGCCGCCGGTGTCCTGCCTGAGCTGCAGCCGGCACCGCGACGGCGTGCCGAGGACCGCCGCATGCGTGCAAGACGTGGCCCGGCAAAGCGAGGCCAGGAGGTGGGCGCGGACGCGGCGGGGCAAGCCTTCTTTGCCTCGTTGCAAACGCTGCTGGCTCCGTTGCGTGGGCAGTTTGCCCCGCGTTTGCAGGCGGTGGCAGCTGCCCAGCCGATCAGTACCGCCGACCTGCTGCGGCTGCTTTCGCATTTGCAGCACTACGTGCCCGCCACTCATGAGGTGGATGATTTCGACCTTGGCCAACAGCTCGAACAATTGCTGCTGCGGGTCAGCGTGCGCAGCGGCACACGCCGGCGCATTGCCGTGGCCGACGAAGACATGATCAACCTGGTGGGCCTGCTGTTCACGTTCATCCAGCACGACGACAACCTGCCGGCCAGCCTGCGGGCACTGATTGCCCGCCTGCAAATTCCCCTGCTCAAGGTGGCGCTGCTGGACAAGGGGCTGTTCAGTCGGGCCGGCCACCCGGCGCGCCGGTTGCTCAACGAAATTGCCGGCGCAGCGATTGGCTGGGAATGCAGCCGCGAAGGAGTGCATGACAGCCTGCAACTGCGGGTAGACCGTATCGTGCAGCGGTTACTTAACGATTTTGCCGAAGATGCCAGCGTGTTCGCCGAGTTGCTGGACGACTTCCTGGCCTTCAACCAGGACGAGCGTCGGCGCAACGAGTTGCTTGAGCAACGCACCCGCGACGCCGAACAAGGCCGTGCCAGGGCGCTGGAGGCCAGGCAGCATGTGCAGCAGTTACTCAATCAGCGCCTGCGCGGCCGGGTTCTGCCACAAGTGGTGGTGCAGATGTTGGTGCACGCCTGGAGCCAGGTGCTGTTGCTGGCCTGGTTGAAGCAGGGCGAGGGTTCCCAGGCTTGGTGTGATGCAGTGCAGACCATGGACGCTCTGTTGCTCAGCATTACCCCGCCACATGAGCCGCAAGCCTTGCTGCAGCAGGTGCCGGGTTTGCTCAAGGCGCTGCGGGATGGCTTGGCAGGCGTGGCGCAGGACTCGCTGGCGACCCGTGAGTTCTTCCTGCAGCTTGAGCAATTGCACCTGCGCGCATGTGCGGGGGGCGACGGGCAACCCCTGGCTGATGTGCTGGTGGCAGATGATATCGTACTGGCAATTGCCGAAGAGCCAGGCTGCGCGCCGCTGTGGGAAGACGGTGGGCACGCTGCGGCGCTGCGTATGGTGCAGCGCCTGCGCATCGGCACCTGGGCAGAGGTGACTGATGAAGACCCACCGCTACGCTGCAAGCTGGTGGCGCATATCCACAGTAGCGACAGGCTCGTTTTTGCCAACCGTACTGGCATGAAAGTGCGCGAGTGGAGCAGCACCAGCCTGGCCCAGGCACTGCAGCGCGGCGAAGTGCGGGTACTGGATGACGGGCTGTTGTTCGAGCGGGCGCTGGAGGCTGTACTCGACGGCCTGCGCTCGTAGCTGCAGCTGGTTCATGCACAATCCCTGTGGGAGCGGGTTTACCCGCGAAGAACACTGCACGGTGGATGCCACCGGCGTTGCCGGTGTTCGCGGCTGATGCCGTTCCGACAGAGACAGCGCCAACGTGAAGGCAGCGAAGTACCTCTGGTCGGGCGCTTTACAATCATTCACATGCACACGGCATTGGCCGCAAGGCATACTGTTGTTCTGTTCACGGCGTTTTCAGGATCTGCCCCATGCAATTGGACCGTGCCACTGGCTGGTTCCACGGAATCGGAATCACCCGCTGCCCCTCGCCGAACTTCAATGCCCGCCCCGAAGGCGAATCGATTTCCCTGCTGGTGATCCACAACATCAGCTTGCCGCCGGCCTGTTTCGGTACCGGCAAGGTCCAGCAGTTTTTCCAGAACCGCCTGGACCCCGCTGAACACCCATACTTTGCCAGTATCAACCACCTGACCGTGTCGGCGCACCTGTTCGTCGAGCGTGACGGCGCGGTGACCCAGTTCGTGTCGTTGCGCGACCGTGCCTGGCACGCAGGTGTATCGCGCTTTGATGGGCGTGAAGGCTGCAACGACTTTTCCATCGGCATCGAGCTGGAAGGCACCGACGACCTGCCCTATACCGATGCCCAGTACACGGCACTGGAGCAGCTTACCCGGCACATTCGTAGTGCCTGGCCGGCCATCGACCTGGGCCGTATCCAGGGACATAGCGACATTGCCCCGCAGCGCAAGACCGACCCCGGCCCGGCTTTCGATTGGCCGCGCTACCGTCAGGCGCTGCAGCACAATGAGGACAAGGCATGAGTTTTTTGGTGTTGTTGCTGGCGCTGTGGGTGGAAAAGTTCTCGGCCCTGCGCCACCAGGTGCAACGCGACGGTTTCTTTCTGGGTGAACTGGTGCGCCTGGAGCGCAGTGGCAAGGTGCACCCTGGGTGGACGCTGGGTATCCTGGTGCTGGCGCCGGTAGCGCTGCTGGTGTTGCTGCTGCATGTGCTGGAGCCGGTGGCCTATGGCTTGCTAGCCCTGCCAGTGCACTTGCTGGTGTTGATCTACAGCCTGGGGCGCGGCGATGCCAAGGCCTCGCTGGGGCCGTTCCGCGATGCCTGGCGACGCGGTGATGACCAGGCAGCGCTGCATGTGGCCGAGCGTGATCTCGGCCTGGCGGCCGATGAGCCGCATAGCCTGCTGGTGCGGGTGCAAGGCAACCTGCTGTGGCAGGTGTACCAGGGCTTTTTCGCGGTGATTTTCTGGTATTTCGTACTCGGCCCGGGGGCGGCGCTGGCTTATCGGTTGCTGGCGCTGTGCGTTGAACACAGCAAGCAGCCAGCGCTCAAGGCGCGTGCAGAGCAGTTGCGGCACATCATGGACTGGCTTCCGGTGCGGGTACTGGCACTGAGTTTTGCTTTGGTGGGCAACTTCCTGGCGGTGACGCGAGTGATGCTGCACGAAGTGCTCAACTGGCACATCAGCGCCGCGCACCTGGTAGCACGGGTAGGGCGCATTGCCGACGACATTCCCGAGGAAGAAGACAGCCAACGCGGGCTGGGGCGGCTGGACAGCCTGTGGGAGCTGCTGCTGCGCTGTGCGGTGCTGTGGTATGGAGGGTTTGCCTTGTGGACGGTGCTGGTCTGACCGCTCTCACAGGGACCGCGCCAACCCTGAGGGCAGTGCGGTCCCTGTGCAGCAGCGGGTTTACCCGCCAATAGGCCGGCACAGGCAATACCGCTAGTACCAGCCAAACAACTCACAAGCATTGCGGGTACTCGCTTCAGCCAGCTCCCTGACCTCCACGCCCATCACCTGCGCCAGCGCTTCGGCTATCTCTGGCAGATGCTCCGGGCTGTTTCTCACCCCCGGGTACATCGCTGGCGCCATGTCTGGCGCATCGGTCTCCAGCACCACACTGTCCAGCGGTAGCCGCGCCAGCGTCTTGCGCAGCCGCAGCGCCTGCGGCCAGGTCGCCGCACCACCCAGGCCAAGCCGGAAGCCCAGCTTGATGTACTCGCGAGCCTCTTCATAACTGCCGGCAAACGCATGAATCACCCCCGCCCGCGCCGGTTTGTAGCGCTTGAGCGTGGCAATGACCTGGGCATGGCTGCGGCGTACGTGCAGCAGCGCCGGCAGTTCGAAGTCGCAGGCCATCTGCAGTTGTGCTTCGAACAGGTCCTGCTGACGCGCCTTGTCCAGGTCTTCGAGGTAATAGTCCAGGCCGAACTCACCCACGGCACACAGCCGCGGGTGACCGCGCAGGCGTTCCAGCCACTCGCGCATCTGCGTCAGGTGTTCCGGGCGATGTTGGTCGAGATAGACCGGGTGCAGGCCGAGTGCGGCGAACAGGCTCTGTTCGGCACAGGCCAGGTCCCATACCCGCTGGAAATTGGCCTGGAACACCCCCAGCACCACCATCCGCTCAACCCCGTATGCCGCCGCGTTGGCCAGCAGGCGTGGGCGGTCGGCGTCGAAGTCGGGGAAGTCCAGGTGGGTGTGGGTGTCGATCAGGCGCATGTTCAGGCCATCGCAATGCGTTTCTTGAAGGTGCGACCGACGGCATGCACGCCAGGTTCGTAGCGTTTCTCCTCGATGGCGGCCAATGCCAGTTCCAGCGCGATGGCGGCGATCTGGCCATGTTGCTGGGCCATGGCATTGACCGGCAGTGGCAGGAAGTCGAGCAACTGGTTGTCGCCAAAGGTGCCCAGCTGCAGCTGGCGCGAGTCGGCAGGGCGTGCCTGCAGGGTGTCGAATACCCCTTGCAGCAGCACATACGACGTGGTCACCAGGGCATCCGGCAGGCCACCCAGGTCGTCGATCAGCTGTTGCATCAGGCGCTGGCCGCACTCACGGCTGAATGCTTCACCCTGGTAGCGACGTACTTCGCCAGCATAGCCTTGCAGGGCTTCGTCGAAACCACCGGCACGTGCCTGGCTGACTGACAGCTCCGGGCGGGCGCCGATCAGGGCGATACTGCGTGGCGCGGCGCCGAGCAGACTGGCCGCCAGTTGGCGGCTGGCGTCACGGTCGTCGCTGATCACCGAGCAGAAGTGTGCAGGGTCCAGGCGGCGGTCGATGGCGATCACGGGCAGGCCTTTGTCCTGCAGCTCACGGTAGCTTTCGTCTTCGGGCGGCAGGCAGCTGGCAACGAACAACGCATCGCAACGGCGCGCGCGGAACAGTTGCTGCAACTGGCGTTCGCTGTCGGGCTGGTCGTCGCTGCTGGCGATCAGCAACTGGTAGCCGCGGGCGCGGGCGCCTTGCTCCAACTGCTTGGCAATGCGGGCGTAGCTGGGGTTCTCCAGATCCGGGAGAATGAAGCCCAGGGTGCGGGTATGCCGGCTGCGCAGGCCGGCTGCTTGCGGGTTGGGGGTGAAGCCATGGGCTTCGACCACCGCGCGGACCCGCTCGACAGTGCTGCTGCTGATGCGTTGCTGTTCAGCCTTGCCATTGATGACATAGCTGGCTGTGGTCACGGACACACCGGCCAGGCGGGCGATATCGCTGAGTTTCACCGAATTTTCCTTGTTATTTCCGGGGCTGGCTGTAAGGCCGGACCAGGTAGTTTGACCCGGTACAGGCGATACGCGCAGACGACCATTGTCGCAATTGTCCGACAGGATGGGGCTTTTTCCCCGGAAGATTATCGAGTAACGTGGCCGCTTGGTCAGATTAAACGTTTCAGCTTCCGAATTTTCTGCCTCGGCTGCCATCCGTGCAAGGCTGAATGACTGGCCCTTCATGTGAATTTCACAACAATACTCCAGTACCCGACCGGGAACTGCAAAAGGAGAAGGTCATGCTCGAGCTCGCCAAGGAGCAGATAGCCATGGGCCAGGTGGCCGCCGACAAAGCCGAGGCTCTGCGCCTGCTGGCCGAGCGGCTGGTTGCCGATGGCCTGGTCGCCGACGGTTACCTGCAAGGGCTGCAGGCCCGCGAGGCGCAGGGCTCAACGTTCCTTGGCCAGGGCATTGCCATCCCCCACGGCACACCGCAAACCCGGGACTTGGTGCATGCCACTGGCGTGCGCCTGTTGCAGTTTCCCGAGGGGGTGGACTGGGGTGACGGGCAAAGGGTCTACCTGGCCATCGGTATCGCTGCCCGTTCCGATGAACACTTGCGCCTGTTGCAACTGCTGACCCGCGCCTTGGGCGAGACCGACCTGGCCGAAGCCTTGCGCCGGGCCAGTTCCGCCGAGGCGCTGCTCAAGCTGCTGCAGGGTGCGCCACAGGCGTTGGCACTGGATGCGCAATTGGTCGGGCTGAACCTGGCGGCTGAAGATTTCGACGAACTGGCCTGGCGAGGTGCACGCCTGTTGCAGCGCGCCGACTGTGTCGACAGCGGTTTTGCCGCCGTGTTGCAGCAGGCCGAGCCGCTGCCGCTGGGCGAGGGCCTGTGGTGGCTGCACAGCGAACGCCAGGTGCGCCAGCCGGGCCTGGCCTTTGTTACCCCGCAGCAGCCGCTGCGTTATCGAGACCAGCCGCTTAATGGTCTGTTCTGCCTGGCCAGCCTTGGTGCTGCGCACCAGGCTTTGCTTGAGCGCCTGTGCGAAGTACTGATCGAAGGCCGCGGGCAGATGCTCTACCAGGCCACCAGCAGCCGTGCCGTGCTGGAGGTGCTGGGCGGCGAAGCACCGGCAGACTGGCCTGCTGCACGTGTCGTGCTGGCCAACCCGCATGGGCTGCATGCCCGCCCGGCCAAGGTGCTGGCGCAGTTGGCCAAAGGTTTTGAAGGGGAGATTCGTGTGCGGCTGGTCGACAGCGCGCAACCGGCGGTGTCGGTGAAGAGCCTGAGCAAGCTGCTCAGCCTCGGTGCCCGGCGTGGTCAGGTGCTGGAGCTGGTGGCCGAACCGGGTATTGCCGCCGATGCCTTGCCGGTGCTGCTCGCCGCCATCGAACAAGGTTTGGGCGAGGAGGTGGAGCCGCTGCCGCCGAGCACTGCCGTTGAAACCTGCGAAGCGCCCGAAACGTTGCACGCCCCGCAAGCTGGCAGCCACATTCAGGGTGTGGGCGCTGCTCCCGGCATCGCCAGCGGGCCGGCGCACGTGTGCGTCGAGCGTGACTTCGACTACCCCCTGCGCGGCGAGTCCTGCGCACAAGAGCGGCACAAGTTGCGTGAAGCCCTGGCTATCGTTAACGGCGAACTGCAGGCGTTGGTCCAGCGCAGCGACAAGGCCATCGGCGAGATCTTCGTCACCCACCAGGAAATGCTCGCCGACCCGGCCCTTAGCGACGATGTCGAACAGCGCCTGGTCCAGGGCGAAAGTGCTGCGGCGGCGTGGATGGCTGTTATCGAAGCGGCAGCCCGCCAGCAGGAAGCCTTGCACGATGCCTTGCTGGCCGAGCGTGCTGCCGACCTGCGCGACATTGGCCGCCGCGTGCTGGCGCAGTTGTGCGGTGTGCAAGCGCAAGTCGAGCCCGAGCAACCCTACGTGCTGGTAATGACCGAGGTCGGCCCGTCCGATGTCGCACGGCTGGACCCGGGCCGGGTCGCCGGTATCGTCACCGCCCAGGGCGGTGCCACTGCCCACAGTGCCATTGTCGCCCGCGCTCTGGGCATCCCGGCCGTGGTCGGTGCGGGTGCCTCGATACTGCTGCTGGAAAGCGGCACGCCGCTGCTGCTCGATGGCCAGCGCGGTGTGGTCAGCGTGGCACCGCCTGCAGATGAGTTGCAGCGGGCCCTGGCCGAGCGGGACCTGCGCGAGCAACGCCTGCAGGCTGCCTGGGCCAGCCGCTTCGAGCCTGCCGTTACCCGCGATGGGCACGCCGTCGAGGTGTTTGCCAACATCGGCGAGAGTAACGGCATCGCCAAGGTGGTGGAGCAGGGCGCCGAAGGTGTAGGCCTGCTGCGCACCGAACTGATTTTCATGGCCCACCCGCAAGCCCCGGATGTGGCCACCCAGGAGGCCGAATATCGTCGTGTGCTCGATGGCCTGGACGGGCGACCGCTGGTGGTACGCACCCTGGATGTCGGCGGCGACAAACCATTGCCGTATTGGCCAATCGCGACCGAGGAAAACCCTTTTCTGGGCGTACGCGGTGTGCGCTTGACCTTGCAGCGCCCACACGTGATGGAAGACCAGTTGCGTGCCTTGCTGCGGGCTGCTGATCAGCGCCCGTTGCGCATCATGTTCCCGATGGTTGGCCAGGTGCACGAGTGGCGTGAGGCGCGGGCCATGGTCGAGCGGCTGCGTGCCGAAATTCCGGTCGCCGACCTGCAACTGGGCATCATGGTCGAAGTGCCCTCGGCGGCCCTGCTGGCGCCGCAACTGGCGCGCGAAGTGGACTTTTTCAGCATTGGCACCAACGATCTGACCCAATACACCCTGGCCATCGACCGTGGCCACCCCAGCCTTTCGGCTCAGGCCGACGGCCTGCACCCGGCAGTGCTCAGCCTGATCGACATGACTGTGCGCGCTGCCCATACCCACGGCAAGTGGGTAGGCGTGTGCGGTGAGCTGGCCGCCGACCCGCAGGCGGTCGCTGTACTGCTGGGCCTGGACGTCGACGAACTCAGCGTCGCCGCCCGCAGCATTGCCGAAGTCAAGGCCCTGGTCCGCCAGGCCGATCACCAGACGGCCCGCGCCCTGGCGCGCGAGGCCCTGCAACAGGACAGCGCCGCGGCGGTACGCGCGCTGGTGGAGCGTTACTGAATGGCCAAGATCCTCACCCTTACCCTGAACCCGGCGCTGGATATCACCATCGGCCTGGGCACCTTGCACCCCGGGCGGGTCAACCGCAGCCAGGCGCAGCACAGCCACGCTGCCGGCAAGGGGCTGAACGTTGCCCAGGTACTGGCCGACCTGGGGCACAGTGTGACTGTTGGCGGCTTCCTCGGGGGCGACAACCTGCAGCCGTTCGAGGCGCTGATTGAATGGCGCGGTTTTGCCGACTGCTTTGTCCGCGTGCCGGGCGAAACCCGCAGCAATATCAAGCTGGTCGAGGCCGATGGCCGCGTCACCGACATCAACGGCCAGGGCCCGGAAGTCGACGAGGCCGCACGCACTGCCTTGCTGCGCAGGCTGGAGCAGGTTGCCCCGGGCCATGATGCCGTGGTGGTGGCCGGCAGCCTGCCACGCGGAGTCAGTGCCGAGTGGTTCCGCCAATTGCTCGAACAACTCAAGGGCCAAGGTCTGAAGGTGGCCTTGGACAGCAGCGGCGAGGCCCTACGTGCGGGCCTGCAGAGCGCGCCCTGGCTGGTCAAGCCCAATACCGAAGAGCTAGGCGAGGTGCTTGGCCTGGCTGTGGATAACCCGGCGCAACAACGTGCCGCTGCCGAGCAGCTGTTGGCCAGCGGTGTCGAACACGTTGTGGTGTCGGCGGGCGAAGAAGGGGTCAGCTGGTTCACCCGCGACCTGGTCGTGCATGCCAGCCCGCCCAAGGTGAAGGTCGCCAGTACGGTAGGGGCGGGGGATTCGCTGGTAGCCGGCATGGTACATGGCCTGCTGCTGGGCGAGGCGCCCGCGCAGACCCTGACCCGTGCCACCGCCATCGCCGCCCAGGCCGTTACCCAGGTTGGCTTCGGCATCCGCGACCGCGAGCAACTGGTGCGTCTGCAGGCCGCCGTGCAACTAACAGAACAACAAGAGGGTTGCCGATGAACATTGCCATTGTCACTGCCTGCCCCAATGGCCAGGTATCGAGTGTGCTGAGTGCCCGCTTGCTGTCTGCCGCGGCCCAGCGGCGTGGCTGGAGCACCAGCGTCGAAGTGCAGGATGCCGAACACCCCGAACGGCAACTGAGCGCCACGCAGATCGCCGAGGCCGACTGGGTGCTGGTGGTCAGCACCGGTCCGGTGGACCTGGCCCGCTTTGTCGGCAAGCGCCTGTTCCAGAGCACCCCGGCGCAGGCCCTGGCTGACCGTGAAGGCTTCCTTGATGAGGCCGCAGCCAACGCCCGGATGCTGGCCGATGTACCCGCCGGCCAAGCGCTCGCCGTCAGCAGCGACGCGCGCGTTGTCGCTGTAACGGCGTGCCCGACCGGCGTCGCCCACACCTTCATGGCGGCCGAGGCCTTGCAACAAGCGGCGCAGCAACTGGGCTACAAACTCACCGTCGAGACCCAGGGCTCCGTCGGTGCCCGCAACCCATTGTCTGCCGAAGCCATCGCTGAGGCTGACGTGGTGCTGTTGGCCGCCGATATCGAAGTACCCACTGCGCGTTTCGCCGGCAAGCGCATCTACCGTTGCGGCACCGGTATCGCCCTCAAGCAGGCGCGGGCCACGCTGGACAAGGCCCTGGCCGAAGGGAAGGTGGAAAGCAGCGCCGACGCCGCAGCGGCGACCCCGGCGGGCAAGGGCGAGAAGACCGGTGTGTACAAGCACCTGCTTACCGGTGTGTCGTTCATGCTGCCAATGGTGGTGGCTGGCGGCCTGCTGATTGCCCTGTCGTTCGTGTTCGGCATCGAAGCGTACAAAGCGCCTGGCACCTTGCCGGCGGCGTTGATGCAGATTGGCGGCGAGGCTGCGTTCAAACTGATGGTACCGCTGCTGGCGGGCTATATCGCCTGGTCCATTGCCGACCGCCCGGGGCTGGCACCCGGCATGATCGGCGGCTTGCTGGCCAGCACTTTGGGTGCCGGCTTTATCGGTGGCATTGTCGCCGGTTTCCTGGCCGGCTACAGCGCCAAGGCCATTGCCCGTTGGGCGCGCTTGCCCAGCAGCCTGGAAGCGCTCAAGCCGATCCTGATCATCCCGCTGTTGGCCAGCCTGTTCACCGGCCTGGTGATGATTTATGTGGTGGGTCAGCCGGTGGCGGCGATGCTCGAAGGCCTGACCCACTTCCTCGACAGCATGGGCACCACCAATGCCATCCTGCTGGGGCTGCTACTGGGCGGGATGATGTGCGTCGACCTTGGTGGGCCGATCAACAAAGCTGCCTATGCCTTCTCGGTAGGGCTGCTGGCCTCATCGAGCTATGCACCGATGGCAGCGACCATGGCTGCTGGCATGGTGCCGCCAATCGGTTTGGGCATCGCCACGTTCATGGCCCGACGCAAGTTCGCCCAAAGTGAGCGCGAAGCGGGCAAGGCAGCGTTGGCGCTGGGCCTGTGCTTCATCTCCGAAGGGGCAATCCCGTTTGCTGCCAAAGACCCGTTGCGGGTGATCCCGGCCAGTGTCGCTGGCGGTGCGTTGACCGGGGCGTTGTCGATGTACTTCGGCTGCAAGCTGATGGCGCCGCACGGTGGGCTGTTCGTGCTGCTGATCCCCAATGCGATCAATCATGCACTGCTGTATTTGCTCGCGATCGTGGCAGGCAGTTTGCTGACGGCGGTGGTGTATGCAGTGATCAAGAAGAGTGAGCGGGTGGAGTTGGCGGTGGCGTCAATGAAAGGCTAGAGACTTCTGGAGGCATTGCTGGCCTCTTCGCGGGTAAACCCGCTCCCACAGGTGCTGCACAGTCTTCAAGCTTGCAGAGATCCTGTGGGAGCGGGTTCACCCGCGAAGAGAGCAGAACAGGTCACCGCCGATGTTTCTGCCGCAACGGTATCAACAGATCCCCCAACCCGTTGTGGTCGATTTCATGCATCAACGCCAGCAACCCACCCAGTTCACCCGCCGGGAAGCCCTTGCGCGCAAACCATGCCAGATAGTCCCCGGGCAGGTCGGCAATGATCCACCCCTGATACTTGCCGAAGGGTATGCTGCGGGTCACCAGCAATTCTAGGGTTTCCGGCTTCATCTTCGGCGCACCTGGCTGTGGAAAAGCGCCGACCATACTGCAATCTGCACGAACGCCCAAGCGGCGATCATGCAGAACACCGCAATCAGGCTGCGTTGGTTCTTTTCTAACATATTGATATTTAAGATGTTTATTGATTTTTCGAAATTGGCACGAACGCTGCTCCTTTACAGATGACTATCACCTGCCAAGGAGTTCGTACCATGAGCAACCCCAACAAAGACGTGATCGACGTGCTCAACGACCTGATCGAATACAGCAAGGATGGCGAAAAGGGCTTCAAGGCCTCGGCCGATGATGTGAAGAACCCCGAGCTGAAAGCGTTCTTCGTACAGCGTGCCGGCGAATGTGCCAACGCTGCCGGTGAATTGCAAAGCGAAGTTCGCCGCCTGGGTGGCGACCCGGAAACCTCCACCAGCATCAGTGGTGACCTGCACCGTGGCTGGGTCAACCTGAAGTCGCTGGTCACCGGCAAGGACGAAGAGGCGGTGCTCAACGAAGTGGAGCGCGGTGAAGACCACGCCCTGAAGGCTTACAAGGAAGCCCGCGAGAAACTGGTGAAACTGGGCCGCACTGCCAGCGACACGACCTACACCCTGGTGGAAAAACAGCTGCAAGGCGTGCAGCGCAACCATGACCAGGTCAAAGCCTTGCGCAACGCCGCCCGCGCGCGCTCTTAAGCGTCAGGGCTCTCTACCCGGTTGCGGCCCTTGGCCTTGGCCCGGTAGAGCGCTTCGTCCGCAGCCCCCAGCACCCTTGCCAGGTCGTGCTGGGTGCCGGACAGACCGATGCCGATGCTCACCGTGACCGCGTGGGCATCATCGGCAAATGGTGCCAGCGCTTCGACACGGGCGCGAATGCGTTCAGCCAATAGCAGCGCGCCGGCCAGATCAGTCTCCGGCAACACCACCTGAAACTCCTCCCCGCCATAACGCGCAGCCAGGTCCGCCGGGCGGCGGATACACGCTTCGATAGCCTTGGCCACTTCGCGCAGGGCATGGTCGCCACCGGCATGGCCATGGCGTTGGTTGAAAGCCTTGAAATGGTCCACGTCCACCATCAATACCGCCAGCGGCTTGCGGTTGCGCTGGGCGCGCGCCCATTCCTGGCGCAGCACCTGATCCAGCCGGCGCCGGTTGGCGAGGCCGGTCAGGCTGTCGGTGGCGGCCAGCCTTGCCAGGCCTTGTTCGGCTTCGTGGCGGCGGCGAAATTCACGGCCCAGCAGCAAGGTCAGCCAGAGTATGCCCACGCACAGCACCCCGGTGGCGACGCTGACCATGATGGCAGTGCGACGCCACGACTGAAACACCTCGTCGGCCGAGTGCACCACAAGCACGATCAGCGGTAGCTGTGCGACCCGGGCGAAGGTGTACATGCGTGGGCTGCCGTCTGTGCCGGAGCGGGCGGTGAAGTTGCCGCTTTGCTCACTGAGAATGCGCTGGAAGTTGGGCCGCTCGGTATAGTGGGTGCCGATCAGCGGATCTTGCGGGCGCGAGGGTTGGCGGGCGAGCAACTGCCCGTCGGTATTGAGCAGGTTGATACTGCTGTCGTCGCCGATGTCCAGGCGCTGGAACAGTTCGCTGAAGTACGACAGGCGCAGCGCGCCCGCCGCCAAGCCAGCAAACTCGCCATCGGGGCCGGGGATGCGCCGGCTGAAACTGATGCACCAGTCCAGGTCACCCAGCTTGGCCTTGAAAGGTGGGCCGACCAGCAAGCCGAGGTTAGCATTGTGCTGGTGCGCCTTGAACACGCCGGTATCGCCGAAGTTTGCCTTGCGCGGCACGCTACTGGTGGAGTCGCCAACCACATTGCCTTGCTTGTCCAGCCACAGCACATCACCGCGTTTGCGGTCGACAAAGGCTTCATTGAATAGCAGGCGCTGGCGCAATGGGCCGGGTATTTCCGGCAGCTCCTTGCGCCCGACGGCCCAAATCAGGCCTTGCAGCGACTGGTCGTAGAGTTCGGCGTTACGCAGGATGTCGCTTTCGATCAGCTGGACGATATTGTTGGACGAGCGAATGGCTGACAGCTCGACGCTGTCGCGCTCACGCGCCAGTAGGTAGCTGACGATGGCGACGATGGCAAGCACGGCAAGGCAACTGCCCAGGTTGAGGATCAGCTCGGGGTGCGACCTGTAAAGTGCTAAACGCGGGGATTGGGTGGGCATGCTCGCTACTGCGTGGGCAGGGCCATTCGCGGCGGCGACATTCTAGGGAAGCAGGGATTGTCGGACAAGATTTGTCCGACGGAATCACGCAGATCTGTATTTCGGCTTCTCGCCGAACTCTGTGGGAGATTGCCCAGCCCTGCGGACTGCGCTGTCGCGCAGAGAACAGTGTCCACTGTGGGTGCGGGCTTGTCCCGCGAAGGGAACCACGCGGTGCATGGCACCGGCTTCGCCGGTGTTCGCGGGTGAACCCGCTCCCACAGGGTTATTCCGTAGGTGCCGAACATGTGGTGCCGAGCACCTTTCAGCGTTCGTCACAACTTAAAACATTTTCTTTTTTGACTAAACTGCGATAGGTACTAACCTGCTTACGATCATATCATCAAGCTGCTTAAGGTTTGACACATGGCATTTGACGATACATTTCGCTTGAGTTCTCATGCTGTGATACTTAACGAAAACAATGAAGTGCTTCTATTAAAGGCAAATTACGGAAGCTTTTCTTGGGGGCTTCCCGGCGGAGCATTAGAAGTTGGGGAAACTATTCATGAAGCATTAGTCAGGGAGTGCCTTGAAGAACTAAGCCAGCCAATCACCGCTGCTACACTGACAGGCGTATATTATCACAAGCACTATAACTCACAGGCCTTTATCTTCCGTTGCAGTATAAGTGAAATTTCAAAAATAACCTTGAGTAGTGAACATTCCGAATACAATTTTTTCCCAATATCCTCCCTGAGTGAAATTCAAGCCATTCGCGTCAATGACTGTTTAAATTTTTCTGGAATCGTTACCAGTAGGAAGTTTTGAACAGGGGTTTTAATAACCCCAGCTTTGCATTATCTCCCCCGAGTAAGTCTACCCCCGCTTAATGCCCTTTCATCTGTCCGCCAGAGCCGCGCCAGGTACTTTCACACTTGGCTCTCTTGACTTTGTTGCTCGAAAATTGACATCTCCCTCGCACTGAATGCTTCTATTGCACACCTCATGAGGAAAGCACGCGCAATAGCCAGTTCAGTTTGTCCTTGCATTTGTTGGTTCGTAATAAGTATTTCCGAAGCTGCAAGATTTCACATCCCGCAAAGCGAGTGCATGAGTTACAGGTGATAGGGAACAGGGACTGCGTGGAATTGCTCCACCTTGCACCTAGAAAATCCATGTCTTGATATTTCTTCTGAGAGTATTACAAATCAAGGCGCGGTTGAAATAGAAATTCAAATCGAGCAGTTATCTGTTGAAAGCTATTTTTACTACCATACGACCGTATGGCTCGATACTGCATCGAACAAACAAGGCGGTCGCGTAGATTGGCACAGGCGATACTGGCCCGAAACAAATGTAGGAGCAGGTTTACCCGCGAAGAATCCACCGCGGTGCCTGGCACCGGCTTCGCCGGTGTTCGCGGGTGAACCCGCTCCCACAGGGTTATAGGTATTGCTTACTAACAGCGATCAGAACACGTTCAGCGGATAATCCACGATCACCCGCACTTCATCGTTATCGCTGTTGCTGTCAATCGAGGCATAGCCCTGGCTGCCACGGTGGGTGGCATAGCGCACCAGCACCGACAGGTCTTTCAGGTCACCCTCCTGGAACACGTACTTCACGTCCAGGTCGCGTTCCCAGTGCATGGCGTTCTTGCCATCTTCACGGTAGTAGTCGTAGTGGGTGGTGTCCTGGGTGGCCTTGGTCAGGTCTGCTTCACCGCGCGAGTACGACAGCGAGGTGGTCAGGCCAGGCACGCCGACGCCAGCGAAGTCATAGTCGTACTGCAGCTTCCACGAACGCTCGTTGGGCGCGTTGAAGTCCGAGTACATGCGCGAGTTGTCCAGGTACACGCTGTCGCCCAGGTTGATGTAATCGAACGGCGTGTTGCCATTGACCCGCTGGTAGGCGGCAGTGACGCTGTGGTACCCGGCGTTGACGGTGAAGTGCACGCTGTAGGTGTTGTTGTCGATCTTGCCCAGCAGGGCCTGGCCGGTGTCCTGAGTGTGGTAGAAGTGCACGCCCGGGTTCAGGCTGACCAGGTCGTTGACCACATAGGTGTAGTCGAAGTCCGCGTAGTACTGGTTCCAGATGTCCTTCAGCTCGGCGGCGTACAGGTTGGCGGTGATGTTCGGGGTACCGCTCCACGACGCGCCGGCCCAGTTCAGGTGCTTGCTCTTGTCGTGTTCGTCCAGGGAGCCGTAGTAGGTGTCGATGCGACGGTGGCCGCTCTGGTTGTACGGGTGGGTGAAACTCACCTGGCCGCCTTCGAGCAGCAGGCCGTCGACGCTGGTGTTGGTCAGGCTCACACCACGGAAGGTTTGCGGCAGCATGCGGGTTTCGCCACCGGCGATCACCGGGTTGGTGAGGAACAGGTCACCGGCTTTCAGCTCGGTGTCGAAGGCTTTCAGCTTGACCGCTGCACCGGCAGTGGAGAACGCGTGCGGGGCAGCGCCCAGTTCGCCGTCGTCCTTGATGTGCTCGGGCAGGATGCTGGTGCCGGCGTGGCCGCCACCGCCGTCGAGCTTCAGGCCCAGCATGGCATGGGCGTCCAGGCCAAAGCCGACCACACCGGGGGTATAGCCCGACTCGAAGCGCGCCACTGCGCCCTGGCCCCACTCGCGGGTGTCGCGCACGCCGGCGTTGTGGTTGTCGCGGTTGAAGTAGGCGTTACGGAAATGCAGGTTGAAGGACGAACCCTCGATGAAGCCATCAGCCTTGTCTTCATCTGCCTGGGCGGTGAAAGGGATCGTTGCAGTCAACGCAATGAAAAGCGGGGTAAAACGAAACGCGGAAGGCACCGGTACTAGCTCCTTTGGTCTGACGGTGGGGCAGTTTTTATTTTTGAATGTGCGTCTTTGTTATAGGTGAACGTTACAGCCGGGCTGATAGTTACAGCACATAAAAAAAGCCGCTGATCGGCAGCGGCTTTAAAAGGCTAACATATCGGCACCGGTGGTGCCCATGGCGTAGCCAAGGGAAGACGGGAACAGCGACAGCGTGTGATCAGCTGTCGGCATTGGCATCGACTGAGACCTTGGAAGCTGTCTGTTTCAGGTCTTTTGCTGCATCGGCCTTCTGTGCGGCTACGGCTTCGCGGGCGTCTTGATGGACCGCGGCGAGCTCTGCATTACGGGCGACGAAAGCCGGGGATTCTTCGGCCATGGCCAGGGGGGACAACAACAGGGACGACAGGACGAAAACGCTGGCAATACCCATACTGTTGGACATTTGAAACTACCTTCTTGCTGTGCAAGTGCTAATGAGGACAGGGCTAAAGTTAGTCTTTTCAATGCATTTGAAACAGAGCGAAGTGCGATAAGCACTGTTGCACAAAAGGTAACGATCCATGGGAAAGCAATAGGACTTTTGCCCCAAGACCCCGCACTAGACAGCCTGCGCGTTACTGGGTGACACATGCTCTGAAAACTTGCCGTTTTCTCTGTGGGAGCGGCTTTAGCCGCGAACACCGGCAAAGCCGGTGCCATCCACCGCCGTGGATGCTTCGCGAGTGAACCCGCTCCCACAGTTACCGTGTACGGCAATCAGCTGTGGATCGGCAAGCGGATACCGAAGGTATTGAGCCCAGCCTCGCTGCGCACAAACACGCCCCCGCCATGCATCAACGCAATCGCCTTGACGATCGCCAACCCCAACCCATGGTTACCCCCTCCACTGTTGGTGCGTGCTGCATCCACCCGGTAGAAGCGCTCGAACAGCAACGGCAAATGCTCATCGTCGATCACCGGCCCCGGGTTGCTCACGGCGATGCTGGCCTGCTCCGGCCCGGCATCGATCTGCACCTGGATCACCTGGTGCGGTGCGGTGTGCTGCACGGCGTTGTTCAGCAGGTTGATCAGTGCCCGGCGCAACTGCGCTTTTTCGATGGGCGCCTGGGCATCGCCATTCACGCTCACGCTGACTTGCGCGTCTTCGAGGATGTAGTCCAGGTAGTCGAGGGTAGTGGCCACTTCCTCGGCCAGCGAGGCCTGGGTCAGCGCGGTGGCCTTGCTGCCCTGGTCGGCGCTGGCCAGGAACAGCATGTCGTTGATGATGCTGCGCAGGCGCTCCAGCTCTTCCAGGTTCGATTGCAGGACTTCGAAGTAATGCTCGGCGCTGCGCCCGCGGGTCAGTGCCACTTGGGTCTGGCCGATCAGGTTGGTCAGCGGCGAGCGCAGTTCGTGGGCGACGTCCGCGTTGAACGCTTCCAGGCGTAAGTAAGCCTGGCTGACCCGGTCGAGCGCGGCGTTGAAGGCACCGGCGAACTGTGCAAGCTCCGGGGCCAATGCCTGAGTCTGCAGGCGTCCGTCCAGGCGCGGTGGGGCCAGTGCCTGCGCCTCGTTGGACAACGCCAGTAGCGGGCGCAGGCCGATGCGCGCCACCCAGTAGCCCAGCAGCGAGGCCAGCAGCACGCCCAGCACCGCCAGCCCGACAATCGCCACCAGCAGGCTGTGCTGGGCCTGCCAGAAGGTCTCGGTATCGATACCGATCAGAAAGCGCAATGGCGGGCGCTCGCCCAGCGCCGGCAGCTCGCTGACCAGCACTTTGTACGGGTAAGGGTGGTCGGGCAGGCGCAAGTCACGCATGCCTTGCGGCCCTTCCGCGAAAGCGCGTATCAGCTCGCTGGGGTGGCCGTATTCATAGGCCGGGTTGCTGGCAACTACCCAGAAGCGGATGCGCTTGTCTTCTTCGCTGAGCAGGTTGAGCTTGTTGTTGATCTTGGCCCAGTGTTCTGGCGTGCCGAAGCGGTTGAGGGTGGACTCGAGCACGCTGAAGCGCGCGTCCAGTTCCGCTTGCGGCAACAGGTCGAGGCTGCGGTCGACCTGGCGGTACAGCGCCGAGCCGATCAGCAGGAACACGCCCAGCGCCACCAGGATGAACAACGCCGACAAACGCAGCGCAATGGAGTTACCCCGCACGGTTTTCCAGGACATAGCCCATGCCTCGGATGGTGTGCAGCAGTTTATTGTCGAACGGCCCGTCGAGTTTGGCGCGCAGGCGCTTGATCGCCACCTCGACCACGTTGGCGTCGCTGTCGAAGTTGATGTCCCAGACCAGCTCGGCTATTGCCGTCTTCGACAGTATCTCGCCCTGCCGGCGGGCCAGCACGCTCAGAAGCGAGAACTCCTTGGCGGTCAGATCCAGGCGTTGGCCGGCCCGTGTGGCCTTGCGCGCCATCAGGTCGATCCACAGGTCAGCCACCTGCACCTGCAGCGGTTCATGGTTGCTGCTGCGACGGGTCAGGGCCTGCAGGCGGGCAACCAGTTCGAGGAACGAAAACGGCTTGCCCAAGTAGTCGTCGGCGCCTTCGCGCAGGCCGTGTATGCGGTCTTCGACCCGCTCGCGGGCGGTCAGCATGATGACCGGTGTCTGCTTGCGCGCACGTAGGGCGCGAAGCACGCCGTAGCCGTCCAGGCCGGGCAGCATCACGTCCAGCACGATCACCGCGTAGTCACCCTCCAGGGCCAGGTGCAGGCCATCGATGCCGTCGCGCGCCAGGTCGACGGTAAAGCCCTGCTCGGTAAGGCCGCGATGCAGGTAGTCGGCGGTTTTTTCTTCGTCTTCGATGATCAGCACACGCATGGTCTTGTCCTAACTGGCACTTGGCGCTGCCGCAGGGGCAGCCTGACGGCGGTGGAACAGGCGTTCCAGGGCCAAGTATATGACCGGGGTGGTGAACAACGTCAGCGCCTGGCTCACCAGCAGGCCGCCGACCACGGCGATACCCAGCGGCTGGCGCAACTCGGCACCGGTGCCAAAGCCGAACATCAGCGGTACCGCGCCCAGCAGGGCGGCCAGGGTGGTCATGATGATCGGCCGGAAGCGTGTCAGGCACGCCTGGTGGATCGCCTGCTCGGGTGTCAGGCCTTGATGGCGCTGGGCCTCAAGGGCGAAGTCGATCAACAGGATGCCGTTCTTCTTGACGATACCGATCAGCAACACCACGCCGATAAGCCCCATGATGCTGAAGTCCTGGCCCATGGCCCACAGCAGGATCAACGCCCCAAGGCCCGCCGAAGGCAGGGTGGAGATGATCGTCAGTGGGTGCACGAAGCTCTCGTACAGCACACCAAGAATGATGTATACCGCCACCAGCGCCGCCAGGATCAGCCATGGCTGGCTGGACAGCGAGCTCTGGAAGGCCTGCGCCGCGCCCTGGAAGTTGCCGCTGATCGAGTCTGGCATGCCCAGTTCGCGCTGGGTGCGGTCAAGGATGCTCACCGCATCGCCCAAGGCCACGCCGGGCGCCAGGTTGAACGACAGGTTGGCGGCCGGGAACAACCCGTCGTGGCTGATCGACAGCGGCCCGGTGCTGGGCGGCGCCACGTGGGCGACCGCCGACAGTGGCACCATTTCGTTGGTCAGCGGCGAGCGCAGGTAGAAGTAGTTGAGGCTTTCGGCCTTGCCGCGCTGGCGGGCGTCCAGTTCGAGAATCACCTTGTACTGGTTGGTCTCGGTCTGGAACTCGCTGATCTGCCGCTGGCCGAAGGCGTCGTACAGCGCCTGGTCGACGTCGGTGGTGGTCAGGCCGAAACGGGCCGCGGCCTGGCGGTCGATGTCGATACGGGTGACGCTGGCGCCCAGTTGCAAGTCGTTGGACAGGTCGCGGAAGGCCGGGTTTTCCCGCAGGCGCTCGGTCAGGCGCTGGGTCCACAGGTTCAGTGCATCGCCGTCGTTGCTCTTGAGCACGTACTGGTACTGGGTACGCGAAGGGCCGGAGCTGAGGTTGATGTCCTGGCCGGCGCGCATGTACAGGACGATGCCCGGTACCTGGGCCAGCTTGGGCCGCAGCCGGTCGATCAGTTCGCTGGCCGACACATCACGCTCGCCACGCGGCTTGAGGGCGATCCAGAAGCGGCCGTTGGCGATGGTCTGGTTGCTGCCGGTCACGCCCACCGAGTGCGAGAACGCGCGCACCGCCGGGTCGGCGCCGATGATTTTCGCCAGTGCCTGGTGCTTTTCGATCATCGACGGGTACGACACGTCCGCCGCTGCCTCGCTGGTGCCAAGGATGAAGCCGGTGTCTTGCAGCGGGAAAAACCCTTTGGGAATGGCCACGTAACCGGCAACCGCTAGCGCCAGGGTCATCCCGAACACACCAAGGGTCAGGCGCTGGTGGGCGAGGGCACGGTCCAGGCCCTTTTCGTACCACTTGACCAGTCGCTCGCCAAAGCCGCCCTTGTGTTCGCCGGGCGGGCGGCGCATGAACAGCGCGCACAGGGTTGGCGCCAGGGTCAGTGAAACTACCACCGAAATCAGGATGGTGGAGGTGGCGGTAAGGGCAAACTCCTTGAACAGCCGGCCAACCACGCCGCCCATGAACAACAGCGGGATGAACGCGGCAATCAGCGAGAAACTGATCGATACCACGGTAAAGCCGATTTCCCCGGCGCCCTTGAGCGCTGCGGTGCGGCTGTCGTCCCCGGCCTCCAGGTGGCGGTGGATGTTCTCTACCACCACGATGGCGTCATCCACCACGAAACCCACCGAAATGACGATGGCCACCAGGGTCAGGTTGTTCAGGCTGAAGCCGAGCACGTACATCAGCGCGCAGCTGGCGATCAGCGACACGCCGAGTACGCTGGAGACAACCAGGGTTGCCGACCACTGGCGCAGGAACAGCGCCATCACCCCGATCACCAGGGCCACGGCGATCATCAGGGTCAGCTCCACTTCATGCAGCGAGGCGCGGATGGTTTGAGTTCGGTCCTGCAGCACCGACACCTCGACCGAAGCTGGCAGCATTTCCTGCAGCTTGGGCAGGGCGGCCATGACCCGGTCCACGGTGTCGACGATGTTGGCGCCAGGCTGGCGGAAAATCACCAGGTTCAGCCCCGGCTGGTCGCCGGACCAGGCTTTGACATATGCGTTTTCGGCGCCGTTGATCACCTTGGCCACATCCTTCAGGTGCACGGGGGCGCCGTCGCGGTACGAGACGATCAGCTGGGCGTAGTCCTCGGGGTGGAACAGCTGGTCGTTGGCGGCGATGGTCGACACGCTGTGTTCGCCGTACAGCGCGCCCTTGGCCAGGTTCAGGCTGGTCTGCTGAATGGCCAGGCGCAGGTCGGCCAGGGTCAGGCCGATGGCGGCGAGCTTCTCGGGTTGAGCCTGCACGCGGATTGCCGGGCGCAGTTGCCCGGTGATGTTGATCAGGCCGACCCCTTCGATCTGGCTCAACTGCCGCGCCAGCAGGGTTTCGGCATAGTCGCTGAGGTCGTTGCCGGGCATCTGGTCGGAACTGACCGTCATCACCAGCACCGGGCTGTCGGCCGGGTTGACCTTGCGCCAGGTCGGCGGGTTGGGCAGGTCTTGCGGCAGGCGGGCGGTAGCGGTGTTGATCGCCGCCTGCACTTCCTGCGCGGCGGTGTCGATGTTCTTGTCCAGCGTGAACTGCAGGATCAGGGTGGTCGAGCCCAGCGCGCTGCTGCTGGTCATCTGGGTCATGCCGGGAATGGCGCTGAACTGCACTTCCAGCGGTGTGGCCACCGACGAGGCCATGGTTTCCGGGCTGGCGCCGGGCAGTTGGGCGGTGACCTGAATGGTAGGGAAGTCGGCCTCGGGCAGCGGTGCCACGGGCAGGCGGGGGAAGGCGATGGCGCCCAGCAGTACCAGGGCGAAGGTCAGCAGCAAGGTGGCGATGGGGTGGTCGATGCACCAGGCCGAAACACCGTTGCGCGTGTTCATGGCTGGCTCCGGCGGTCGGCCATTTCCGAAGGTGCGGGGGCGTCAGGGGTGACCTCGACCCGCGAGCCCGGCTTGAGCCGCGATTGGCCATCGAGTACCAGGCGCTCGCCTGGCTTGACCCCGGCAATGATGTTCAGCCCGCTGTCTTGGTACAACACCTTGACCGGTACGCTGGTGACCTTGTCGCCGTCCAGCCGGTACACGTAGTGCCCGTCGACGCCGCGCTGCACCACTGGCGGCGGTACCACCAGGGCGTTTTCTTCAACGGCGGTGCGCAGGCGGATGGTGACCAGTTGGCCCGGCCACAGGCGACCGTCCTTGTTGTCGAATTCGGCCTTTACCCGCACGGTGCCGGTGGTGGCGGATATCTGGTTGTCGATCAGCGCCAGATGGCCTTCGCCAAGCAGGCTGCGCTCGCCATCGGCATCCATGTAGGCTTGTACCAACGCCGGGGTCGGCGACTTCAGCAGGCCTTGCAAGGTGGGTAACATTTGCTGTGGCAGGGCGAATTCGACGGCGATCGGATTGATCTGGGTGACGCTGAACAGGCCTTGGGTGTCGCTGATGCGTACCAGGTTGCCCGGGTCGACATTGCGGATACCGACGCGCCCGGTGACCGGTGAGCGGATCTGCGTGTAGGAGAGTTGCACTTCGGCGTTGGCAATGGCGGCCTGGTTGCCCTTGACGGTAGCCTGCAACTGGTTGACTAGGGCCTGTTGCTGGTCGAGGGTTTGCTTTGACACGCCGTCATCGCTGCTGAGCAGGCGGTAGCGCTTGAGGTCGACGCCGGCTACCTGGATCTGTGCCTGGCTCTGCCCCAGCTGGGCGCGGGCCTGGTCGAGGCTGGCGCGGATACTGCGGTCGTCGAGGGTAGCGAGCAGGTCGCCTTCCTTGACCCATTGGCCTTCCTTGACCAGCACCTGGGTGAGCACCCCCTCGACCTGTGGTCGCACTTCGACGCTGTGCAGGGACTGCACCGTACCGATGGCGCTGGCATAGCGCGGCACGTCTTGCTGGGCAACGCTGACCACGCGTATCGGCACGGCAGTTTGCGCGCGAGCGGCCGGTGCAGGTTGGCGCTGACTGGACCAGATACCCGCTGCGACCAAGGCCAGGAGCGCCAGGGCGGCGAGGATGACAGAGCGGGAAGGACGTCGCATCGGTGCGTGCACCTTGGCCAGAAAGGAGGGGAACGGTGGTCTGTACTCAATCTTATAGCCCCCGAACCGGGTCGGCAGCGTGACCGCAGGCTGACAGCGCTGTCAGTTTCGCTCGCGGCAGTATGCGATTCCCTTGAAGGAGCGGCCTTGTGCAGCGATCGGGCCGCGAAGCGGCCCTGGCAATCTATGTGGTAACGCTGAAATCCGGGGGCTGCTTCGCAGCCCGATTGCGACACAAGGCCGGATCGCGTTGGTCTTGTCTAGAAACCGATGAAGGCGTAGTACACCGCGGGTTCGCTGGTAGTGCGCAATCCAAGCCCCTGCAAACTCAACGCCAACGCCTGATCCTCCACATGCAAGGTCCACTGCCCACCATCATCCCCCTGCACCTGCGCCAGAGCAGTCGCAAACGCCCCCATGTCCGGCAGGTAGGCGGTAAACCCGTTGCCCTTGAGCGCACTGGTGGTCATGCCCAGCGCCTGGCAAACCGCAACCTTGGCGGCAATATCATCGCGGTCGGCCTGGCGGGAGGCCTGTACCAGCGCTTCGAGTTCAGCATCGACCAGTTGCGTACCGTGGATCAGTTCCGGCCCCTGTTGCCAGGCCTCCGGCGGGCAGTCCTTGCTCTCGGGCCGCAGCGGAATATGCGGGTTGATTTCCACCGGATAGATGCGACAGACCAGCGGGCGCTGCTCATAGATGCTGCACAGGTCGTTGTCGTCAAGGTTGCGGCAACGCCCTGGGTTGAACGCGGCAAAGGTCACCGACACGCGCGCTTCGCCGTCGCCGCAAGGCACCGGATGCGAGCGGCGCAGCACGTGCTCACGCTGCTCCAGCGGCATGCCCGGGCCATCGGTGACGAAGGCCTCGATCAGCACGATCACCTGGCCGGCGTCAGCTGCCCAGCGGCGCGCCTCGGCCAAGGTCAGGGGGACGTGGTGACCGGTGCAACACTTGCCGCAACCGGTGCAGCCGAAACGCAAGCTGTCGGTCACTTGGCTTCCGGGCTCCATTCACTGATGAAGGCACGCTGCTGCTGGCGGTTGTACAGGCACAGTTCGGTGCCGGTGCGCTGCTGCATGTGCTTTTGCGGGTAGACGCCTTCGATCAGCAAGGCACTCATGCCCACCTGGTCGTCGAACTCGGCAGGCTTGCCGCGGGCGTGGGCGTCCTTGAACTGGCTGGCGGCCAGACAGGCCTTGAGCATTTGTTGGCGCTGCTCGTTCCAGGCCTGGCTGCTGGAGGCCTGGGCGATGCCGCTGAAGAGGGCGCAGCTGATCAGGATGGAGCTGATGAACTTCATACGCGATTCCGGCCATTTGCTTGCGAAGGGCGCGAATTATGCCCGACTCATCCCCGACGGCAAGCCGGGGAGTTTGTCGCTGAATATATCAGCGCTCGGCAAACACCACGGTACGCGCGGCCACCACCAGACAATCGGTCAGTTCCGGCGAGGAGAACTTGGTAAGGATGGCATTGGCGCCGGCCTGGGTCGCTTTTTCACTGCTCATGGCGCTGTCGAGCGAGGTGTGCAGCAGTACGTACAGGTGCTGGAAGTCGGGTGTTTCGCGCAGGGTGCGGGTGAACGCGTAGCCGTCCATCTCGCTCATTTCGATGTCGGAGACGATCACGTTGATCTCTTGCGCGGTGCCTTGCAGCTCCAGCAGCACGTTGATCGCGTCTTTGGCGCTGCGCGCGGTGTGGCATTCGATCCCGAGGTTGCGCAGGGTGTGCACCGACTGCTGCAGGGCCACCTGGCTGTCGTCCACCACCAGGATGTTGGCGGCAGCCAGCAGGCTGGCGTCTTCTTCGCTCAAGCTGCCGTGTGCTGGCTCGGCCGCGGGCGGGGCGATGGCGTGGATGACCTTTTCGATATCCAGCACCTGCACAAGTGTGTTGTCGACGCGGGTCACGCCGGTGATGAACGAACGGTTGCCCGAGGCGTAAGGTGGCGGTTTGATGTCGGTGCTAAGGCAATGCACGATGCGGCTGACTGCCTGTACATGCAGGCCCTGGCGCGAACGGCTGATTTCGGTGACGATCAGGCAGCCGCCCTGCGGGTCTTCCAGCGGCCGTTCGCCGATGGCGCGGGAGAGGTCGATGACCGACAGCGAATGGCCGCGCAAGGTCGCCACGCCTTTCACGTGCGGGTGCGATTCGGGCAGCTTGGTCAGCGGCGGGCAGGGGATGATCTCGCTCACCTTCAGCAGGTTGATTGCCATCAGCTTGCCGCTGCGCAGGGTGAACAGCAGCAGCGACAGCGAGTCCGCGCGGGCTTTTTGCGTGGCCATGGTGACCTTCGGTGGGGAACGGGGATAACCGGTTATCGGCGTGTTCGGGCTGGGCTTTAGGTATGTATTGTCTGTTCTGGCCCAATCGCCGGCAAGCCAGCTCCCACAGGTACTGCATCAGGCTGGAACAGCATGCGGTCGAGGTGGGATCTGGCTTGCCGGCGATTGGGCAGCTACCGTTCGCGCAGGGCCTCCCTGGCCCGGTTCAGCGGTTTGATCAGGTAATCGAGAATGGTTTTTTCGCCGGTGCGGATGTCCACCGTGGCAATCATCCCCGGCACAATCGCGAAATGCTTGCCGGCCTTGTTCTGCAAGCTGTCCTGTTCGGTACGGATGAATACCCGGTAGTAGTAGATCTCCGGTTTCACCTCGTCCTGCAGCGTGTCCGGTGAAATCCCCACTACCTTGCCATCCAGCCCGCCATACACCGAGTAGTCATAGGCACTGATCTTGACCTTGGCTGCCTGGTCCGGGTGGATGAAGGCAATGTCGCGCGGGGCAATGCGGGTTTCGATCAGCAGGCGTTCGTCCATCGGCACGATCTTCATGACCTGGCCGCCGGGCTGTACAACGCCACCCAGGGTGTTGACTTCGATGTCCTTCACGATACCGCGTACCGGCGAGCGCAGGGTCAGGCGGGTGAGGGAATCGCTGCGCCCACGGATCACCTCCGACAGGCTGTCAGCCTCGGCACTGGCCTTGGCCAGTTCTTCCCGGGCCCGCACCAGGTAGTCGGAGCGGGCTTCGTTGGCTTTCAGTTCCAGTTCCGAGCGCTGGCGGTTTAGGCGGATCACCTCGACCCGGCTAGAGGCACCCATCTTGGCCAGGTTTTCGGTGATCTTCAGTTCGCTGCGTACCAGTTGCAGCGAGTCTTCGATGCCGGCCAGGGTCTGTTCCAGGCCGCGGCGGCGGGTCTGGTACAGGGCAGTTTCGGCGTCGATCAGCTCGGGCGAGTCGCGCAGGCTGGCCGGGAAGGTCAGCGGCTTGCCGGTTACCTCGGCCTGCAGGCGCGCCTGGCTGGCTTTGGCTGCGCGGTACTTGGCTTCGCTTTCGCCAACGCTGGAGGCGGTCTTGGTGGGGTCGAGCTGGGCCAGGATCTGACCGCGCTCGACAAGGTCGCCTTCGGCCACGCTCATCTGCGCGACGATGCCACCTTCGAACGACTGGATCACCTGCTCCCTGGAGCTGGGGATGACCTTGCCGGTGCCAGTGGATACCTCGGTCACCTCGAACCAGGCCGCCCAGGCCAGGAACGCCGCCAGCATCAGCGCGCAGAGGGTGATGATGCGGCCGGCGCGGAATACTGCCTGGTCGTCCTGCCCGTCCAGGTAGGAGGCCGGGAGTTCATGGTTGCTCATGCCTGCGCTCCTTGCAGTTTGGCCAGTGCGGCATCGCGGGTGTCATCGATGACGATGCGCCCGCCATCCAGCACCAGAATGCGGTCGACCCGTTGCAATACACTCAGGCGGTGGGTGGCGATCACCAGGGTGCGGCCCTGGCAGAAGCGCTCCAGGTTATCCAGCAGCTTGCGCTCGGTCATGTCGTCCAGCGAAGCGGTGGGTTCGTCCAGCAGCAGCACCTGCGGCTGGCGCACCAGCAGGCGTGACAGTACCAGCGCCTGGCGCTGGCCGCCGGACAGGCCCAGGCCGCCTTCGAGGATCAGGTGGTCCATGCCCTTGGGCAGGCGGCGGACGAAGTCCAGTGCGCCGGTTGCCGCCAGCGCGGCTATCAGCTCCTGGTCGCTGGCCTGGCCGGCGCCAAGGGTGAGGTTTTCCCGCAGGGTGCCGTGGAACAGCCGCGCATACTGCGCCAGCAAGCCGACGTCACGGCGCAGGTCGGCAGGGTCGAGGTGGGCCATGGCGATGCCGTCCAGGCTGACCTCGCCCTGCACCAGGTCCATGGCGCCGCCCAGCGCCTGCAGCAGGGTCGACTTGCCGGCGCCGTTGCGGCCAAGCACGGCAATGCGCTCGCCCGGCTGGATATCCAGCTGGCCGATGTTCAGCACTGGCGGGGACTCTTCGCTGTAGCGGAAGTTGGCCTGGCGCAGGCGGTACTCGCCACGGATGGCCGGCAGGTGCACGCGGGCTTCGCCCTCAGGGTGGTCGACTGGCGACTGCATCAGCTTGTCCAGGCCTTGCAGGGCCACCTTGGCCTGCTGCCAGCGGGTCAATACGTGGGTCAGCTGGGCCAGCGGTGCCATCATTCGCGACGACAGCATGGATGCCGCCACCAGGCTACCGGTGGTGAGGTCTCCAGCAATCACCATGGGCGCGCCAATCACGATAACCACGGCAAACACAGCGCCTTGCACGCTCTGTGTCCAGGTCACCAGGCCGTTGGTGAGGGTACGCAGGCGCAGGTTGGTGTGCGCGCAGGCCGCGTTGTACTGGTTCCACTGGCGTTCGAAGCGCGCTTCGGCCTGCAGTGCCTTGATTTCGTCCAGGCCCTGGATGCTTTCCACCAGCATGGCGTTGCGCAGTGCCGACTCGCGCATCGAGGCATTGGCCAGCCGCGCCAGGCGCCGTTGTGCCAGCAACCCGGGCAGCACCATGGCCAGCAGCGCGACCAGCGGAATGAACACCAGCACGCCGCCGATCAGCCAGAATACAAACAGGAACAACAGGAAGAACGGCAAATCGGCCAGGGCCGTGGCGGTACTTGACGTGATCAGGTCGCGGATCGACTCCAGCTCGCGCAACTGTGAGATGAACGAGCCGGTGGACTTCGGCCGCACCGAGTTGCGCAAACGCAGTGCATGGCCGTAGACCAGGTCACTCACCCGCAGGTCGGCGCGCTTGCCCAGCAGGTCGGTCACTTTCAGCCGCAGCAGGCGCATGCTGAAGTCGAACACCAGCGCCAGCACCACGCCGCCGAACAGTACGTACAGGGTAGGCAGCGATTCGGCCGGGATCACCCGGTCGTACACCTGCATCGAGAACAGCACGCCGGCCAGCGCCAGCACGTTGGCCACCAGCGAGGCGACCATCACCTGCCCGTATGGACGCAGGTCGCGCAGCACGATGCGGGCGAACCAGTGGCGGTCGTAGGGCGCGGTGTAGTCGTCGGTGCGCACGTCGCGCAGCGGCCGTGCCGGGCGCAGCAGGGCGACGCGGTTGATACGGCCCTTGAGGGTGTCGCGGGGCAGGCGCGAGGTCAGCCCCTGGTCACCGGCAAACACGACCGCCAGGTCATCTTCCTCTGTGACCGATTCGACCACCGCCAGCTGGCCATCGTCCAGCTCCAGCACCAGCGGCGTGCGCCATTGCCGTAGGCTCTTGGCATCGAAGCGCACGAAGCGCAGCGCCAGGCCGGCCTGGCGGGCCATATGGCGAAGGATTTCGTCCAGAGGCCGGGCATCCTCGACGGCAGCCAGGCGAATGCGCTGGGGCGACACGTCCAGGCGGTAGTGATGCGCCACCTGCAGCATCACTTCCAGCCAGGGCCCAAGGTCTGGCCGGTGCACCTCTTCGGGCGTAGCAGCGGGCGGCTGGTTGGGCAGGGTTACCTGGATCGGATCGCTCATGGCTGGATCTCCACACCTTGCAGGTTGCGCCCCTCGAGGCCAAAGGCCGTGCGTAGGGCGCCGGTGTTGTACAGGCAGTCGACATCCAGGCGCAGCAGATCGGAGCGGGTGCCGGCAAGTTCGAAGCGTGACTGGTAGATTTCCTGCTCGGCGTTGAGCAGGTCGAGCAGGGGCCGGGTGCCCAGGTCCAGGTACTGGCGGCCGTAGAGCATGCGTGCTTCCTGGATGCTGACCTGGCGCGCTTCCAGCGAGCTAAGCCGGCGGCCCAGCCCGGAGGTTTGTGCCATGGCCTCGGCCAGGCCGCGGCGGGCCTGCAGGCGGGCCGCATCTTCGGCGGAGTCGGCGGCGGTGAGCGCATGACCGGCGGCGCGGCTACGGGCGCTGATGGCGCCGCCCTGGTAGATGGGTACTTCGACGTTCAGGTAGATGCCTGCCTGGGTGCGGTCCATGCGCGCGTTGTCGCGGTTGTAGTCGTTGTCCAGGTAGTGGTTCACCTGCGGCTGCAGCGACACGGTCGGGTAGGCTTCAGCCTTGGCCTGGGCCAGTTCGGCCTGGCCTTGTGCGCGCTGGGCCAGGGCCATCAGCACGGCGGGCAGGCGGTCATCGCCCTGCGCAGGGCGCTTGCAGGCCTGGGCCAGCTCGGCGGGCGAGTCCTCGGTCAGCGCAGGAGGGGTAACGCGGCCCATCAGCGCTGCCAGGGTCGAGCGCCAGCGTTCGTACTGCGACTGGTACTCCTCCAGCGTGGCCCGTGCGCTTTCCACGCGCGACTCGGCCTGGACCACGTCGGAGCGGGTGCTGGCCCCCATATCGCTGCGCTGGCGGGCCATGCCGGCAATGTCGCCAACACCGCGAATCTGGTCGCGGGCAATGGTCATCAGTTGCTCGTAGCGGCGGGTTTCAATCCAGGCGTAGGCGGTGTCGCGGGCCAGGTCATCCACCACCAGCAGGATATTGGCCTGGGCGCGGGCAGCGGCGGCCTGGGCTGCGCTGACGGCGCTGTCGACCTTGCCAAAGTCGTAGAGCATCTGCTTGAGCGACAGGTTGAGGGCCTGGCTGTTGCGGTCGCCGCCATAGCCGGTGTCATAACCGGTGCGGATACCGCCGGAAATCTGCGGGTAATACCCCGCGCGGGCGACGTTGATGCCTTCGCCCTGCTTGTACAGGTTGCCAATGGCTTCGGCGATGCTTGGGTGCCATTGCGCGGCCTGCAGCACCGCGTCGGTCAGCCCCAGGCGTTCGCCACTGGCGACTGGGGCCATGCCAATGGCGGGGCGGGCGGGCACCGCTTCGGGCGCATCGCGTAACAGCGATGGCCCGATGTGGCGCAGTTGGGGGTCTATATCATCGGCTGCGTGGGCAACCGGTTGGAAGTTGAGCGCCAGGAGCCCGAAGGCGCCCAGCAACAGCGGTGACAGCGGACTGCTTCGCTTCACATAGTTCCCTTACTGCTGGTCGTCCATGCCGCCGGGCGGGTGCCCGGCGGAATTGCAGCGGCCTCAGACAACGTGGATACCGTTCTGTACCCACAGGTGGTGGCTTGGATCCTCCTGGGCCGTGTATTGGTTATAGTCGATACCGTCGGCAGTCTGGTTCCCGACCAGGTTCCAGTTATCGGTCATGTGAACCGAGTCTTTGTCGTCCCCCTTGATTATCAGTGTGTCGGTGCCGGTTTCTGTGATTGCCACCACGTCGGCCAGGTTGAGGGTGAGCGCCACCGAACTGGTGTCGTTGAGGTCGATGATCTCGATGTCGTGTACGCGCCCGACCAGGTTGCCCAGGTCGATGCTGGCATCGCCGCCACCCCATTGCAGGGTGTCGGTGCCCGTACCGCCATCGACACTGGCGAAGTTCTGGTCGACGATCACCAGGGTATCGTCGCCTGCACCACCTTCCAGGGTGATATGCCCGCCCTGGCTGCCCACCAGATGGTCGTTGCCGTCGGTGCCGGCGAGCACGTCGGTGGCGGCGGCCAGGCTGGCCAGCGCTACTGCCTCGTCACCGGTGTCGGCCTGCAGCGAAGTGAAGGTGGTAAGGCCGGCAGCATTGTCCAGGTTGATGGTCAGGGTGGCAGTGTCGGTGGTGCCGTTGGGGTGGGCCAGCTCGTACGTGAACGTATCGTGCTGGCCGACCGCTGCCGAGGTAAGCCCCGCGTTCAGCGTGTAGGTGTAGCTGCCGTCCGCGTGCACCAGCAAGGTGCCGTAGGTACCGGCCACCGTTACCCCGTTGTAGCCCGGGATGGTGTACGTGTTGGCCGCTGTCAGCACGCTCAGCACGGTCAATGCGGAACCGACGTTGTCGTCAGTCAGCAGGTTGCCGGTCGCTGCCGTGGCGCCACTGACCACGAACTCGGTCAGGTGCGTGGTGGTGGCATTGACGCTGGTCGTGATCGAGCTGGCCAGGCCGATGCCACCGGCGGTGACCCTTACGTGGTAGGTGCCTGCCCCCTGGTTCTGGAAGGTGTAACCCGCGCCACCGCCCAGCAGGCTGATCAGCGAGCCGCCGTTCACCGATTGCACCAGCACGTACTGGCCAGTGGTCGGGTTGAGCTTCAGCAGCTCGATGGTGGTGCCGTTGAGAAGGCTCAGCAGGTTGGTGGAGTTGACCACCACTTGCAGGTTGGCCGTGGTATCGGCCGCAACCGTGGTGGTGTAGGTGGCCTGGCGTGTGCCGATCAATGGCAGGCTCAGCGAGCCCAGCGTGCTGCTGCTGGTGTCTACCCGGTTGGCCAGGGTCAGGTGGCTGAAACCGACATCGTTGACCGCGTCGACCACCGTGGCTGGCGCGCCATAGTTGATATTGCTCCACACCTCGTTGGCTTGCGGGCTGTCGATGCGTACGTACAGGTTGGCAGTATCGGACAGGCCGTTCGGGTGCACCAGTTGGTAGCTGAACACATCGACCTTGCCGACACTGTTCGGGCTGCCGTTCGGTGTGTAGGTGTAGCTGCCGTCCGCACTGATCACCAACGTGCCGTACTGGCCCTGAACCGTGGTGGAGGTCCCGGCCGAGACGTAGCTGCCGTTTTTCAGCACTTGCAGAACGGCGGCGCTGTCCGGGCCACGGGCGTCCACGGCACCATCGGTGCCCACATCGGTGATGACGTTGCCCGTGGTAGCCGTGCCAGTGCCGGTGAACTGGGTCAGGCTGGTGGAGGTGATGTCCAGTGAGGTAGTCACGTTGGTGATCAGGCCAATACCGCCACTGCCTACCGTCAGGCGATAGTCACCGGCTTGCAGCACGCCGATATCCACTTGCAGACCGATCGGCAGCACGATCAGGTCGAGCAGCCCTTGGGTATTGCCGTTGGCGATGGTCACCCAGGCGCCACTGGCGTCTTTCACTTGCAGAACGAAGCTGGTGTTGTTCAGCAATGCCAGCACACTGTTGGTGGTCAGTGTCAGGGTCGGGTCGGCCGTGGTGCCTGCCGCCACTGTCCAGGTGTAGGTTTTGGTAAAGCCCGACAACAGGGTGGTGAAGCTGTCGGTGTAGGTCTTGGTGGCCGTGACGGGTGCCAGGTTGACCGTGGCGGTGGCCAGGTTGTCACTGGCAATGACCGGCGCGTTGGCATCCACATCCGGCGCGGTGACGTTGACGTTGCCCGACGCGTTGCCACGCGGGTCGGCGAGGGTCACCGAAAGGACCTGACCGTTGTCCTGAGGCGGGTTCAGGGTGACGGTGAAGGTGCCGTTCGGTTGCACCGTGGCCGTTTGCAGCACGGTACCGCTGGCGCTGCGCACGGTCACCGTGGCACCCACTTCGCCTGTACCGGTAAGGGTACTGCCGTCGGCGCTGATTACCAGGTTGCCGGCGGCGGCAGGCGGGGTCAGGTCCGGTGCGGTCAGCGCAGTGCCGGTGGACACGTTGCCGGCGCCGTCGGTAAGGGTAACGCTGAGCGCCTGGTTATCGATCTGTGCTGCAGTCAGGCTGACCACGAACAGGCCGTTGCTGCCCACCGTCGCGGTCCCCAGCACGGTACCGGCGCTGTTGCGGACGGTGACCGTGCTGCCGACCTGGCCAGAGCCACTGACCGAGGTGCCGTTGGCGTTGATGGTGGCCAGCGGTGCGGCGGGTGGGGTGGTGTCTGGCGCGGTCAGGCTGGTGCTGCCAGACAGGTTGCCAGCCGCGTCGGCCTGGCGTACCACCAGCAGTTGCCCGTCGTTCTGTGGCGTGGTCAGGGTGATGCTGAAAGTGCCGTTGGCCTGCACCACGCCGGAACCCACCTGGCCGTTCGGGCCTTGCACAGTGACGGTGGCGCCTGCTTCGCCGTTACCGGTCAGTATCGTGCCCGCGCCGTTGATGGTCACATCGGTTGGCACGGCTGGTGGCTGGACATCAACCGCTGTGTAGCTGGTGCTGCCAGACACGTTCCCTGCAGCGTCGGTCTGGCTTACGCCCAGCACCTGGCCGTTGAGTTGCGCGGTGTTGAGGTTGACGGTGAACACGCCACCGCCATTGACCACCGCCGTGCCGAGCACGTTGTTGCTGGCGTCGCGCACCGTCACCGTGGCACCGGCCTCGCCGGTACCGGTAAGTACCAGGCCATTGGCCGACAGGCTGGTGACCACCGGGTTGGCCGGTGGGGTGATGTCAGCCGCTTGCAGGAAGACAGGCTGCGATTCGCCGCCCAGCAGCGAGACTGCCGTCACCGAGATGTGCTGGCCGTTGAGTTGGGGCGAGTTCAGCGTCACGCTGAAGCCGCCATTGAGTATGTTGGCGGTTCCTGAACCGATCAAGTTGCCTGCGGCATCGTAGACGCGAATGCTTGCACCGGCTGCTGCAGTACCGGTCAAGGTCAGGCCGTCGCTGCCCGGTATCGCGTTGGTTGGCGGTTCGGGTGCCGGCACCAGGGGGGTAATGTACGTCACGGCCCCAGAGGTGTTGATACCGTCGGACTGCGTCACCGAGAGGAATGCGGCTGAGCCTGGCGTTGGCGTGAGGTTTATCTGGAAGTTGCCCGCAGCGTCCACCACACCGGTCCCGATCACGGTCCCGTTGATACCGCCGATTCTGACGATGACCGTGGCGTTGGCTTCGCCCTTGCCGGTCAACGAGCTGTAGGTGTTGTCGATCGCGAGGTTGGTCACCAGGGCGGGTGGTGAGGTGTCGCTGGTCTGGTAGGTGGCGGGTACCGAGGCGTTACCGGCAGTGTCTGTGGACACCACGGTCAACAGCTGACCATTGTTCTGTGCCGGGCTGATGGCTACGGTGAACTGGCCGTTGTCACCGACCACCACCTGGCCGACGATGCCGTTATCCGGGCCACGCACGGTGATGGTGCTACCGGCTTCAGCGGTACCGGTCATTGATGTGCCGGCCGGGTTGAGCAGCAGGTTGCTTGGCTGTACTGGCGCGGTGAGGTCTGGTGCGGTCACTTCCAGAGGTGCCGACGGGTTACCGGTAGCGTCCTGGGCAATGATCGTCAGTGTTTCGCCGTTGATCTGTGGGCGGGTCAGGCCGAGGACGAAGGTGCCGTCCGGGTCGACCGTGACCTGGCCGAGAAGGTCGCCGTTGCTGTTGATCACGGTAACGCGCGTGCCGGCTTCTGCCGTACCGACCACCTGGGTGCCGCTGTCGTTGATGGTGGCGACCACGGTGGCTGGTGGGGTGATGTCCACCGCCGTGACCGAGCTGATCGGCGAGATGTTGCCGGCGGCATCGGTCAAGGTCACCTGTACCACTTGGCCATTGAGCTGCGCGGCATCCAGTTCGACCACGAAGGTGCCATTGGCTGCGACTACCGCGGTGCCGATCTGCGTGGTGCCGACGTAGACGCGTACCGTGGCACCCGCTTCGCCCAGGCCACCCAACTCGTCGCCGGCAGCATTGAGCCGCAGCTCGGTTGCTGCAGCCGGCGGGGTATGGTCCGGCGCCTGCACGTTAACGGCTTCGCTGATATTGCCGGGTGGGTCGGCCTGCAGCACCGACAGCACTTGGTTGTTGATTTGTGCAGGTGACAGTTCGACGCGGAAGCTGCCGTCGGCAAGCACCGTGCCGGTCCCCAGCACGGTGCCGGCGGCGTTGCTTACGATCACTGTCGCACCGGCTTCGCCCAGGCCGCTGACCACGCTGCCGTCGGCGTTGATCACCACCTGGGTGAGCGGTGCCGGTGGAGTGAAGTCCGGGGTCAGCAGGGTTGCCGCTGCCGACACGTTGCCGGCGGCATCGGCCTGGGTGAAGCTGAGCAGCTCGGCGTTGCCCAACGCCGGGTTCAGGGTAATGGTGAAGTGGCCGCTGGCATCGACAGTTGCACTGCCGATCTCGGCGCCGCTCGGGTCAGTCACCGTCACCAGTGCGCCCACTTCGCCGCGGCCGGTGAGGGTGACACCATCGCCGGAAACCGCCAGTTCGCTCGGTGCCACAGGCGGCGTGGTATCTGGCGCGGTAATGGCACTGGCGGCAGACTGGTTGCCAGCGGCATCGGTCAGCACCACTTGCACCTGCTGGCCGTTGGCCTGCGGCGCGTCGAGGTTGACCTGGAAGGTGCCGTCGGCGCGTACCACAGCGCTGCCCAGCACATTGCCATCGGCGGCCAGTACCTTCACGTTGGCACCGGCTTCGCCGCTACCGTTGAGCAGGCTGCCGCCCCCGGCGAAGGCCAGGTTTTCAGCTGCATCCGGCGCCACACGGTCGGGCGCGGTGAGGCTGACGCTGTTGGACTCGTTGCCGGTTGCATCCGCCTGGCTGGCGCTGAGCAGTTCGCCGTTGATCTGCGCGCTGCCAAGGTTGACGCTGAAATTGCCGTTGGCATCGACCACGGCGGTGCCCAGGTCGATACCGCCTTCACCTATTACCGTGACGGTGGCCCCCGGTTCGCCTCGCCCACTGAGGACCAGGCCGTCGTTGGACAGCACCAGGTTGGTCAGCGGTTGTGGTGCGGTGGTGTCCGGTGCCAGCAGGGTAGCCGGCAGCGACACTGTGCCATCGCTGCCTGTTGCGCTGACGTGCAGTACTTCACCGTTGGCCTGGGCGCTGCCGAGGTTGACGGTGAAGGTGCCGTCGTTGGCCACCGGGCTGCTGCCCAGCAGTACGCCGTTCGGGCCATACACGTTGACCGTGCTGCCCGCTGTAGCGGTACCGGTTACCGACAAGCCGTCTGCGGCCAGTACCAGGTTGTCTGGTGTGGCTGGCGCCAGTACGCCTGGTGCGGTAACGCTTTGCGCAGGGGAGACGTTCTGGGCGGCATCGGCCTGCACGACACTGAGGTTTTCACCGGTGAACGCAGCAGGTGACAGGGGCACACTGAAGCTGCCATCGGCGGCGACGGTAGCGGTACCCAGCGCGGTGCCGTCCGGAGCCCTAACGGTAACCGTTGCGCCGGCCTCACCATTGCCTGTCAGGGTGGCGCCGTCGGCGGAGACTGCAAGGTTGCTTACAGCCGCTGGCGGTGTGGTATCGGCGGCGGTGTAAGCGGCTGTCGGCGACACATTGCCCGCCGCATCGGTGGCCGTGACCTGCAAGGTCTGGCCGTTTGTTTGAGCGCTGCTGAGGGTGACCTGGAAGGTACCGTTGCTGCTGGCCACCACCGTGCCCAGCACGTTGCCGCTGGCATCGCGCACGGTCACGGTGCTGCCGGCCTCGGCGTTACCGGTCAGTTGCAGCCCGGTACCCGACAGACCCAGTGCCGTCGGTGCCGGCGGTGGTGTGAAGTCCGGTGCGGTCACCGCCACGGCGGTGGAGGTGTTGTTGGCCGCATCGGTCTGGGTCACGCTCAGGTGCTGAGCGTTGAGCTGGGCACTGCCAAGGGTGAGGGTGAAGCTGCCGTTGGCCGCTACCAGGCCGGTCCCGATAATGGTGCCGTCCGGGCCGCGCACAGTGACGCTGGCACCGGCTTCGCCAAGGCCGGTCAGGGTCAGGCCGTTGTTGTTCAGCACCACGTTGGTCAGCGCTGTTGGCGGGGTAAGGTCCGGGGTCGCCACGTTGATCGCTGGCGAGGTATTACCGGCCGCATCCACTTGCGTCACGCCGATCGCCTGGCCGCTGACTTGTGGGGTGTCGAAGGTCACCGTGAAGCGACCATCGGCACCCACCGTGGCGGTACCAAGCACGGTACCGGCAGCGTTGCGCACCTGTACCGTGGCGCCCACTTCACCGCTGCCGGACAACTGCCGGCCGTCCTGGCTCAGCACCGGGTTGTCGACGGCAGTTGGCGGTGTGCGGTCTGGCGTGGCCAGGCTGGCCGGGCCGGAGACGTTGCCAGCCGCGTCGCTGAGGGTGACCTGCAGCGGGCTACCGGTGACCTGGGCGTTGGGCAGGGTGATCTGGAACTGACCGTTCTGGTTGACGGTGCCGGTGGCCAGGATGGCGCCACTGGCATCGCGGACGGTGACGCTGGCGCCGGCTTCGCCCTGGCCGCTGAGCACGGTGGCCGCATCGTTGAGGCTCAGGTTGCTGGCTGCCAGTGGCGCCTGCAGGTCAGGTGCCTGCACGCTGGTCGCCAGCGACACATTACCGGCTGCATCTGCCTGGGTGACGATCAGGTTCTGGCCGTTGGCTGCAGCCGGCGAGAGGTTGACGCTGTAAAGGCCGTTGCTGCCAACCACGGCGGTACCAAGCACGGTGCCCTGGGCATCGGTGACCCGCACGGTCGCGCCCACTTCGCCCTGGCCGGTCAGCGTGCTGCCGGTTCGGTCGATGGTTGCGCCTGGTGCGTTTGGCGCGGTGGTGTCGTTGGCGATTACGGTGGCTGGAACCGATGGCTGGCCATCGGCGCCGATACGTGCGCTGACCTGCAAGGTTTGCGCATTGAGCTGGGCGTTGCTGAAGAACACCCGGAAGGAGCCATCGCTGCCCACCGTGGCGGTGCCCAGGGTGGTGCCACCCGACGTCACGGTAATCAGTGAGCCGACCGTGCCGGTGCCCGTCAGCACGAAGCCGTCGGCGCTGATGGCAAGGCCTTCTGGCGTTGCCGCCTCGGTACCGGTCGGGCCGGTCACGGTCACGCCATCGGACTGGTTGCCGGCCGGGTCGATGACCACCACGCTGACTTCTTCGCCCGCGGTCAGTGGCGGGTCGACCGCCACCACGAAGGTACCATCCGGGCCCGCAGTGGTCGTGCCGCGTTCGTCGCCGGTGACCGGGTCGCGGATGACCACGGTGCTACCTGGCTCGGCGGTACCGCCGACGGTGCTGCCATCCGGGCTCACGGTCACGCCGGTTGCCGGTTCCGGGTCGGTGTTGTCCGGGGCGGTGACAGTGACCGGCGCCGAGCTGTTGCCAGCCGGGTCGGTGACGGTCACGGTCACGCTTTCGCCATTGTTCTGCGGGGTAGGCAGCGTCACGCTGAAACTGCCGTCTGCATTGACCGGCACCGTGGTTTCCACGCCAGCGCCGTCACGCACGGTCACGGTTTCTGCACCAGGCGCGCTGCCGCTGACCGTGGTGCCATCTTCGCTGACCTCCACCCCGGTTGGCAGTGCCGGTGGGGTAATGTCTGGTGCAGTGATCGGCGTGTTGTCAGAGACGTTGCCCGCGGCATCGGTCAAGGTCACTTGCAGTGCCTGGCCATCCAGCTGTGCCGGGGTAATCGGCACGGTGAAGCTGCCGCCAGCCGGTACCACGATGCTGCCCAGCAAGTCGCCGGCAGCGTTGCGTACTTCAACCGTGCTGCCTGCCTCGCCGGTGCCCTGGATGGCATTGCCACCCGGGGTGATGGTGAGGCCGGCCGGTGCCTGCGGCGGGGTGCTGTCGTCAGCCGTGAAGGCGGTAGACGGCGACGCGTTACCACCGCCATCGACCACCACTACCGACACGGTTTCGCCATTGGTCTGTGCAGGGAAAAGCGGCACATTGAAGCTGCCGTCCACTTCCACCACAGCCGAGCCCAGCAGGTCGCTGGCGCTGTTGCGTACTTCCACCGTGCTGCCCGGTTCGGCCTGGCCCGTGAGCGCCGTACCGGTGTCGTTCATGCCCAGGCCTTGCGCCGGTACCGGCGCCTCGTGATCCGGCGCGGTCACGCTGCCAGCGGTAGAGGTGTTGCCGGTGGTGTCCGCCTGGGTGACGGACAGCGTCTGGCCATTGAGCTGTGGCGGGTCGATGGTCACCTGGAAGGTGCCATCCGGCTGCACCGTGGCAGTGCCCAATACTGCGCCGCCGGTGCCGGTGACAGTTACCTGGGCGCCCGGCTCGCCGTTGCCGCTGAGGCTGCTGCCATCGCCGGCCAGGGTCAGGCCAGTCGGGGTTTCAGGTGCCTCGTTGTCCGGTGCCGTCAGATTGACCGCTGCCGAAAGGTTACCGCTTGGGTCGCGTTGCACCACGGTCAGTGCCTGGCCGTTGGTCTGCGGGGTGTCGAGGGTGACTTCGAAGGCCCCGTCGGTGCCGACAACACCGCTGCCCAGCACGCTGCCGTCCGGCCCGCGTACGGTCACGGTAGCGCCTGGTTCGCCGTTGCCCGTGACAGTGGTGCCGTCGCCGTCGATGGTCGGGCTGGTGACCACTTGGGGTGGGGTATGGTCGGGTGCGGTGAAGTCCACCGGCCCGGCGCTGTTGCCCTGGCTGTCGGTGGCTTCCACGGTCAGGCTTTCGCCGTTGCGCTGTGGTGCATTGAGGGTGACGTCGAAGCGGCCGTCGCCGCCCACGATGGCCGTGCCCAGCACGTTGCCGTCGACATCGCGTACGGTCACGGTCGAGCCGCTCTGGCCTTGGCCGGTCAGGTGGAAACCTGCGGTATCGACAGCCAGGCCCGAAGGTTGCAGCGGGCCGTCCAGGTCTGGTGCGACAATGGTGGCGGTCGAGCTGTTGCCTGCTGCGTCACGCAGAACCACGTCCAGTTCCTGGCCATCGGTTTGCGGTGGGTTGAGGACCACGCTGATCACGCCGTCGGCACCGACCTGGGCATTGCCCAGCACATTGCCCTGGGCATCGACCACCTGCACGGTGGTACCTGGCTCGCCGCGACCGGTCAGCACGCTGCCATCGTTGCTCAGTTGCAACGCGGTGGCTTCGTTGGGCGGGGTGATGTCCGGTGCATTGACCTGGGTTGGCAGCGAACTGTTGCCGTCCGCGTCGATCGCCACGACGTCCAGCAGTTCGCCGTTGGCTTGGGCAGGGGTGAGGGGGAGGGTAAAGGTGCCGTCGTTGCCGACCTGCACGCTGCCCACCACGGTGCCTTGGCCATCACGCACTTCCACCAGGCTGCCCGCAGGGGCGGTACCACTGACCGAGCTGCCGTCGGCAGCGACCACGAGGCCGGCCGGGCTTTCAGGTACGGCGATGGCCGGTACGGTGACCGTCAGGGCGACCGAAGGGTTGCCGGCGGCGTCGGTCTGTTGCAGTACAAGCGCATCGCCTGCCGAAACCGGGCTGTCGAGGTCGATCAGGAAGGTGCCATTCGCTGCCACTACACCGGTGCCGATGACGGTGCCATTGGCGTCGCGAATTTCCACGGTGGCACCGGCTTCGCCGCGGCCGGATACGATCAGGCTGCCGGCACCCAGCACGACGTTGCTGATGATGCCTGGCGGGGTGATGTCCGGGGTCACGTAGCTCAGCGGCACCGAGGTGTTGCCTGCCGCATCGGTCACCCGAACGGAGACGGTCTCGCCGTTGGCCTGGGCCGGATCGAGGGTGAGGCTGAAGGTGCCATCAGCTTCGGCAATGGTGCTGCCGATCAAGTTGCCCGCGGCATCGCGCACATCTACGCGTGCCCCGGCTTCGGCGTTGCCGCTCAGGGTCACGCCGTTGGCGAGGTCCAGGCCGCTTGGTTGCAGCGGTGCCACATGGTCGGGCGCCGTCAGCGGGCTTGGGGTGGACACGTTGCCAGCAGCATCGGTCAGGGTCACTTGCAGCGACGAACCGTCGACCACCGGGGTCGGCAGCGTGAGGGCAAAGCTACCGTCCGCCTGCACAGTGCCGCTTGCCAGCACCTGCCCTTGGTCATTGCGCACTTCCACAGTCGCGCCGACTTCGCCGCGCCCAGAAACGGTACGGCCGTCGTTGCTGATCACCAGGTTAGTGGCTGGCTCCGGTGGCGTGGTGTCGCCGCCGTTGTCGACGATTGGTGCGGTAATGGTGCCGGCCTGCGAGGCATTGCCGGCAGCGTCGGTGGCGGTGACTTGCAGTTGCTCGCCCGCCACTTGTGGCGGGGTGAGGGTGATTTCGAACGCACCACTTGCGCCTACCACCACGCTACCCAGTTCGGTAGTGCCATCGGCAGCCAGTACACGCACGGTACTGCCCGCTTCGGCTCGGCCACTGATCACGGTGCCGTCGGCGGCGATTGCCAGTTCGCTTGGCGCCACCGGTGGGGTGATGTCCGGTGCGGTGACCTGCACCGGCAACGACGAAGCACCGTTGCTGTCGATGGCTACCACATCCAGCAGTTCGCCGTTGGCCTGGGCCGGGTCGAGCACCACGGTGAAGGTGCCTTCGGCGCCGACCACGATGCTGCCGACCAGTGTGCCGTTACCGTCACGCACTTCCACGCGGCTGCCAGCCGGAGCAGAACCACTGATGCTGGTGCCATCTTCTGCCACCACCAGTTCGCTCGGGCTGGTGGGGGTGACCACCAGCGGCACGTCGTAAGTCAGGGCCTCGGAAGCATTGCCGCTTGGGTCGGTCTGTACCAGGCTCAGGCGCTCGCCTGGCAGCGCAGCCGGGTCGAGGTCAAGCAGGAACGTACCGTTCTCGGTTACCAGGCCACTGCCGATCAGCGCGCCATTGGCGTCACGTACTTCGACGGTGGCACCGGCTTCGCCGCGGCCGCTCAAGGTCAGGCCATCGGCACCGACCACAATATTGCTGACCGCATCAGGCGGGGTGATGTCGGGGGCATCGAATTGCAGTGGCGTGGAGACGTTGCCGGCAGCATCCACCAGGCGAATGTCCAGCACTTCACCGTTGGCCTGGGCCGGCGACAGGGTAACGCTGAAGCTACCGTCTTCGCTGACCAGGCCGCTGCCGATCACGTTGCCGGCGGCATCGCGTACCTGCACGGTGGCGCCAGGTTCGCCGCTACCGGTCAGGGTAACGCCGTCGGCCAGGTCCAGGGCGGTTGGCTGGGTGGGGGCCTGCAGGTCCGGGGTAACCACGGAGGCCGGCGTGGAGGCATTGCCAGCGGCATCGGTCAGCACCACTTGCAGCGTGCTGCCGTCTTTCACAGCTGGGTCGAGGGTAATCTCGAAGGTGCCGTCCGGGTTGACCGTGCCATTGGCCAGCACGTTGCCCTGGGCATCGCGCACCTCCACGCTGGCGCCGGCTTCGCCGCGGCCGCTGAGTTGCGCGCCGGCCAGGCCGACGATCAGGTTGGTGGCGGCGTCTGGTGGCGTTGTGTCGCCACCGTCGATGTCCGGTGCGGTGACGCTACCGGCGGTAGAGGCGTTGCCGGCGGTATCGGTGGCGGTGACTTGCAGCACCTCGCCGTTCACTTGTGGCGGGTCGAGGGTAATGCTGAAGCTGCCAGTGGCGCCCACGACCACGGTGCCGAGCACGGTGGTGCCGTCGGCGGCGAGTACGCGCACGGTGCTGCCGACTTCGGCGCGGCCGGTGACCACGCTGCCGTCGGCATTGATCACCAGTTCGCTCGGGGCAACCGGCGGGGTGATGTCCGGGGCGGTGACTTGCACCGGCAGCGACGAAGCGCCGCTGCCGTCGATGGCCACCACGTCCAGCAGTTCGCCATTGGCCTGTGCGGGGTTGAGGATGACGGTGAAGGTACCTTCGGGGCCTACCAATACGCTGCCGACCAGCGTGCCGTTAGCATCATGCACTTCCACGCGGCTGCCGGCCGGGGCGGTACCGGTGATGTTGGCACCGTCCGTCGCCACTATCAGGTCGCTCGGGCTAGCAGGTGTAGTGGTTACGGGGACTTCATACTGAAGGGCTTCGGACGCGTTGCCGCTCGGGTCGGTCTGTACCAGGCTCAGTTGAGCACCCGGTTGTGCGGCAGGGGCGAGGTCGACTACGAAGGTGCCGTTGGTGCCGACGATTGCCGTACCGATCACGGTACCGCTGGCGTCACGCACCTCGACGGTGGCACCGGCTTCGCCGCGACCGCTCAGGGCCAGGCCGTCAGCGCCGATCACGATATTGCTGACGGCGGCGGGTGGGGTGATGTCGGGAGCTGTGAATTCCAGCGGTGCCGAGCTGTTGCCGGCGGCATCGATCAGGCGGACATCCAGTGCTTCGCCGTTGGCCTGGGCCGGGAACAGGGTAACGCTGAAGGTACTGTCCTCGTTGACCAGGCTGCTGCCGATAACCGTGCCGCTTGCATCGCGCACCTGCACGGTAGCGCCGGGCTCACCGCGGCCGGTCAATGTGACGCCATCGGCCAGGGCCAGTTCGGTTGGTTGGGCCGGGGCCTGCAGGTCGGGCGAGTTGACCGAGCCAGGCTGCGAAACGTTGCCGGCGGCGTCGGTGAGAGTCACTTGCAGCGCGCTGCCGTCGGTGATGGCTGGGCTTAGGGTGATGGTGAAGGTGCCATCCGGGTCGACCGTACCACTGGCAATCACATTGCCTGCGCTGTCGCGTACGTGGATGGTGGCACCTGCCTCGCCACGACCGCTCAATTGGCTGCCGGCCAGGCCTACCAGCAGGCCGGTCGGGGCTTCCGGTGGCGTGGTGTCGCCACCGTCGATGTCCGGTGCGGTGACGCTACCGGCGGTAGAGGCGTTGCCGGCGGTATCGGTGGCGGCGACTTGCAGCACCTCGCCGTTCACTTGTGGCGGGTCGAGGGTGATGCTGAAGCTGCCAGTGGCGCCCACGACCACGGTACCGAGCACGGTGGTGCCGTCGGCGGCGAGTACGCGCACGGTGCTACCGACTTCGGCGCGGCCGGTGACCACGCTGCCGTCGGCATTGATCACCAGTTCGCTCGGGGCAACCGGCGGGGTGATGTCCGGTGCGGTGACTTGCACCGGCAGCGACGAAGCGCCGCTGCCGTCGATGGCCACCACGTCCAGCAGTTCGCCATTGGCCTGGGCCGGGTCGAGGGTGACGATGAAGCTGCCATCGGCACCTGCGACGACACTGCCAATCAGCGTGCCGTTGGCGTCATGCACCTCCACGCGGGTGCCGGCGGGTGCAGTACCGCTGATGCTGCTGCCGTCTTCGGCGACCACCAGGTCGCTCGGGCTGGCCGGCGCAGTGGTGACCGGTATTTCGAATTGCAGCGCCTCGGAGGCATTGCCGCTCGGGTCGGTCTGCACCAGGCTCAGTTGTTCGCCAGGCTGCACCGCCGGGCTGAGGTCGATGAGGAAGGTACCGTTGGCCGCGACCACACCGGTGCCGATCACGGTGCCATTGGCATCGCGTACCTCCACGGTGGCGCCGGCTTCACCGCGACCGCTCAGGGCCAGGCCGTCACCGCCGACCACGATATTGCTGACGGCGGCTGGTGGGGTGATGTCGGGAGCTGTAAATTCCAGCGGTGCTGAGCTGTTGCCGGCGGCATCGACCAGGCGCACATCCAGTGCTTCGCCGTTAGCCTGGGCAGGCGACAGGGACAGGCTGAACAGCCCGTCGGCACCGACGATGGCGGTACCGATCACGGTACCGGCGGCATCGCGCACCTGGACGGTGGCACCCGGCTCGCCGCGGCCGTTGAAGGTGATGCCATTGAGCAGCACCAGTTCGGTGGGCTGCGCAGGCGGTTGCAGGTCTGGCGAGGTGACCGAGCCGGTTGGCGATACGTTGCCGGCGGCATCGGTCAACGTCACTTGCAGGGCACTGCCGTCGTTCACGGCCGGGTCCAGGGTGACTACGAAGCTGCCGTCTGCCCCCACTGTGCCGGTTGCCAGGATATTACCTGCGGCATCACGCACTTCTACGCGGGTACCCGGCTCGCCTCGCCCACTCAACTGGCTGCCGGCCAGGCCGATGGCCAGGTCGGTAGGCGCTGTCGGTGGTGTGGTATCGACACCATCGACATCCGGCGCGGTCACGGCACTGGTCGCTGAGGTGTTGCCAGCGGCATCGGTTGCGGTGGCTTGCAGTACTTCACCGTCTATCTGTGGCGGGGCGAGGTCGATGCTGAACACACCGGTCGGGCCGACCACGGCAGTGCCCAGTACACTGCCGTCAGCGGCGACGATGCGCACAGTGCTGCCGGGCTCGGCGCGGCCCGTGATGACGCTGCCGTCAGCGCTGACCGCCAGCTCGCTTGGCGCGGCCGGGGCGGTAATATCGGGCGCGGAGATTTGCGTCGGGATGGAGGAAACACCATCGGCGTCGATCGCTACCACATTCAACAGTTCGCCGTTGGCTTGGGCAGGATTCAGCTCGATGCTGAAGCTGCCGCCGGCGTTGGTGACTGCGCTGCCGATCAGTACGCCGTTGGCATCGTGTACCTCCACGCGGCTGCCGGCTGGCGCAGTACCGGTCAGGGTGGTGCCATCGGCATCAATGACCAGCCCGCTCGGGCTAACAGGGGCGGTGGTCAGCGGCACATCGTATTCGATGGCCACGGAAGCGTTGCCGCTTGGGTCCACTTGCAACAACGTCAGCTGGTCGCCGGGCTGTGCGGCCGGGTCAAGGCTGATTACGAAGGTCCCATTGGCCGTGACAACACCACGTCCCAGCAGGTTGCCATCGGCATCGCGCACTTCCACGGAGGCACCGGCTTCGCCGTGGCCACTCAGGGTATTGCCGCCCGGCCCGACGAGGATGTCGCTCACGGCATCGGGCGGTGTGATGTCCGGGGCGTTGAAGTGCAGCGGTGCGGAGCTGTTGCCAGCGGCATCCACCAGACGCACGTCCAGTGCCTCGCCATTGGCCTGGACAGGGGAGAGCGTCAGGCTGAACGTGCCGTCATCATTGACCACGCCAGAGCCGATTAGATTACCGGCGGCATCGCGCACCTGCACGGTGGCGCCCGGTTCGCCGCGACCGGTGAAGGTCACGCCGTCGGCCAAGGCCAGTTCGGTAGGTTGAGCAGGGGCCACTAGGTCTGGTGAGGCGACCGAGCCTGGCTGCGATACGTTGCCGGCGGCATCCGTGAGGGTCACCTGCAGGGGGCTGCCGTCTTTGACGGCTGGGTCCAGGGTGACAGCGAAGGTGCCATCGGTCCCGACAGTGCCGGTGGCGATGACGTTGCCGGCAGCGTCACGCACTTGCACGGTGGTACCGGCTTCACCACGGCCACTGAGTTGGCTGCCGGCCAGGCTGATCACCAGATCGACAGGGGCGTCGGGTGGCGTGGTGTCACCGCCGTCGATGTCTGGTGCGGTGACCGAGCTGGCCACCGAAGTGTTGCCAGCCGCATCGGTGGCCGTGGCTTGTAGCACTTCACCATCGACTTGCGCCAGATTGAGGGTGATGCTGAACACGCCGGTAGCGCCTACAACCGCTGTGCCCAACTCGGTGCCATCGGCGCCGACGATGCGCACGGTGCTGCCCGGTTCGGCACGACCGGTTAGCACGGTACCGTCAGCGCTGACGGCCAGTTCGGTCGGTGCGGCAGGGGCGGTGATGTCCGGGGCGGTGATTTGT